>ERZ827490.237-NODE-237-length-93997-cov-4.629846_pt1 | contig 93997 bp, 92 predicted proteins | sample MGYA00519770_ERZ827490 | MGnify/ENA primary metagenome ERZ827490 (study PRJEB31778, sample SAMEA3449324) | human gut metagenome | biome: human gut; feature: human-associated habitat; material: faeces | place: United Kingdom | collected 2010/2012 ... | reverse complement strand
CCTTTGCGCTCTCCTCGGTCATTTCTTCGCCGTTTTCCTGTGCTAAACATAGCAGTTCTTCGGGGGTTTTTGCTTTTTTTGCTTTTGAGATCAGTTCTTTGTTCATTTTAACACTCTCCGTTCGTCTTATTTTTATTTATTGCAAAGCCACAGCCCTTTTTCATAGGTGCAATATTTGCAATGGTTGCAAATCGCTGTTTTACCACATTCTTTACATACCGGAAACGTAGATGTATCTAAATAACGGCCGCCGCAATCTTTGCATACAAAACCTCCGCAGGTGTGACATACCGTTACAATTTCTCTGCCGTCCTTTGCGTGGCAGCCTCCGCCCGATACATTGTCAAGCTCTTCGTCTGCAATCTCGCCCGTCTGCGGGTGCAAAAGCTCAAAGTATGCCTTTGCGCTCTCCTCGGTCATTTCTTCGCCGTTTTCCTGTGCTAAACATAGCAGCTCCTCAGGTGTCTTTGTGTTCTTTGCTTTTGCAAGCAGCTCCTTCTTCATTTCCATTTTTAAAATCCTCCTAAAAATATTTTTTAAGCTCTGTAAGAGCTTTATTATGTAACAGCTTTGTGTGGGAATAGGAAATTCCCATAGCCTCCGCTATGCTTTTAAGCGGTAAGCCGTTATAATAATGTAAAATTACAATGTTTCGCGAGCGCACATCTATGCTTTCGAGCGCGGCGGCTAAAGCTTCAAGCATTTCGTTTTTAAAAAGTGAGGTGTCCGCGTTTTCCGCCGTCAGGTTTTCGTCAAGCTCGGCGGTATCCTTTCTTGTGCGGTAGTAGTCAATTACCGTGTTCCGCGCCACCGTGTATATCCAAGTGGAAATTGATGCCTTATTTTCGTCAAAGCTTTCTATGCTTTTAAAAACCTTTAGAAAAACCTCACTTGTAAGGTCTTCGGCGTCGTGTGGGTTTTGCACCTTTTTCAGCATATACCGCATTACCTTTTCCTTGTACTCGGTATAAACCTTATCCTTTAAGAGAAAGACATTCATAACGGCTTTTCCTCGCTGTTTGGCTTTTTACCGTTATCTATTTCGCCCGCCGCATTTACAAAATCAAGCTCATCGTCAGATAGCTCTCTGCTGTAAATCTGCGATTTATCAATAAGCTTTTTAAGCCGCGGGTTTTCCTCAATTTCCTGATAATCGAAAAGGGCGGTCAGTAATTGCTGAAAATTATTGTTTTTCTCCACGGTTACCCTCTCTTTCCGTTTGGTTTTTCCCTTTCACTTATTTATACGAACAAATTTGCAAAAGGGCTTATTATTTATTAAAAATTTTTATGTATCAAGCCGCTGCCGCTCCACAAGCTCTGCAAATACGCCGTTTTGGGCTATCAGCTCGTCATATGTTCCGTCCTCGGTTATCTTCCCGCCGTCCAGCACCAAAATGCGGTCGCACTGCTTTATGGTGGAAAGCCTGTGGGCTATTACTATTCTTGTGCATTTAAGGGAATCAAGCGATTCCGAAACCCTTTTCTGCGTAAGGTTATCAAGCGCGCTTGTAGCCTCGTCAAGCATTAAAATTTTAGGCTTTGGCGCTATTGCGCGGGCTATCATAAGCCGCTGCCGCTGTCCGCCCGAAATGCCGCCCGAGCCCTCGGAAATGATTGTGTTCATTCCCATTGGCATACGGCGTATATCCTCGGCTATTCCCGCTTTTTCGGCTGCGTCCCACGCGTCGCTTTGCGTAAGCCATGGGGCGGATATTACTATATTGGAATAAATATCCCCCGAGAAAAGCTTGCCGTTTTGCATTACTACGCCTATTCTGCGCCTGAGGGATTTCAGGTCTATTCGCTCAATATCCCTGCCGTCGTAGTAAACGGCGCCCTTTTGCGGCTTTTCAAAGCCTAAAAGCAAACGCATAAGCGTTGATTTTCCGCAGCCTGTTTTGCCCACTATGGCAACATACTGCCCCGGGCGTATTTTAAGGGACATATTATCAAGAATAAGCGGCATATTTTCATTGTACCTGAAAGAAACGTTGGTAAGCTCTATTCCGCCCGAAAGCCTTGTTATAACCTCTTTACCCTCGGAAATCTCGGGCACGGTGTTAAAAAAGGGCTGCACCGTTTCCAAAATCGGCTTTATCTGCGCTACGGTAAGCGCCATTCCCGCAAGGGACATAAACGCGCCCGAAACCATACCGTAGGCTGTGCCGAAAGCATAGTAATCCGCCACCGAAACACCCGATTTTACCGCCGCCGCGTACATAACTATATTACCTATAAGCGAAATGGCAAGGCTTATAACCGAATTGAGCTTAATAAATGCGGGCGGGTTGTATGTGAGCTTTGCGTTTTGCGCATAAAGGTTGCCCCAACGGGCAAAGGCTCTTTTTTCTGCGCCCGCAAGCTTAATTTTCTGTATGCCGCTTATAAGCGCATAGCTCATTCCGCTTTCCTTTGCCGAAAGCTCCATTTGCTTTTTTGAAATACGCATTTGTGCAAACGAGGAAATAAGGGAGAAAGCAACCGTTGCCAAAATAACCGCTATTGCAGGCGCTACAAGCACAGGAGCGTATATAAATATCTGCGAAATGTAGATGAGCGAAAACGCCGAGGTAAGCCCCGTTGTAAGCACGGCGGAAACCAGCATATTGCAAAGTGATGATATATGCGCCGCGCGGCTTGATAAATCGCCCGAGCCGTACCCCTTAAAAAAGTCCGCCGGCAGGCTCATTATTCGCATCATTGCCGCCGCCTGCACCGAAACGCTCATTTTGGTATTTATTCTTGCGGTTATCATTTCCTTGGTAGCGGAAATAAGTAAAGAGCTTACGGATACCGAAACCGTGAACACCGCAATTGATAAAAGCAGCCTTACACTGCCCGACGGCAAAACCGCCGCAAACAAAATATTGTTAAGCTTAGGCGAGAGCATACCTATTAAAGAGAGTGCTAAAGTTGCAAGGGCAATAAGCGCAAAATCGGCTGCCGAGAGCGTTTCCGCAATATATTTTGCAACCGAGCCGAGACCGATTTTTTTAAGTGGAAAGGGCTTGTAAAAGGCTATTGCCTCGCTATCAAAAAGGCGCTGATTTCTGCGGTTTATTTTAATTTTCTTCCCGCTGTCCGGGTCAATATAGCAGTAGCCCGAAAACCCCGCGGGAATAAGTGCGACTACCCTGCCGCTTTCCTTCATAACGCCGAGCATTGCGCCCACCGCGTCGCGATACCAGCCCTTTTCAAGCCTTACCGTGCGGCGCATTATGCCGTAGGGGCGCATTAAATATTCAAGCTGCTCGTTTGTGTCCTTTATATTATCGGGCACTTCGCGGCTTTTTACGTGGTAATATTTTAAAATTTCGTCAATCGAGCTTTTCGCCGCCGCGCTGCCGTCTGAAAGGCTGCCCGTCACCTTTGAGCCTAAAACGGCAGCCGCCATATTTACAAACGAATCGGCAAAAACATCGTCGTCGTTTTGCTTTCGCTGCCTTATCTGTTCGTCAAACCAACCCATTAAGTCTTTCCCCCTTTACTCGTTAGTTACAAGCTCGGCATACATTCCGCCCTTTTTCATAAGCTCGTCGTGCGTGCCGCGTTCGGCAACCCTGCCGTTATCCATTACTATTATTTCGTCGCAATCCCGTATAGTTGAAAGCCTGTGCGCCACAACTATGCAGGTTATGCCGCGATCCTTAATGGAGTTTACAACATTGTACTCAGTTTTAGCGTCAAGCGCGCTTGTGGCTTCGTCCAAAATTATAATTGTGGGGTCCTGTGCCAATACGCGCGCTATTTCCATTCGCTGCCGCTGACCGCCCGAAAAGTCCTTGCCGCCCTCGGTCATTTTGTACTGATAACCGCCCTCGCGCTGCATAATATCCTCGTGCAGCTGTGCGTCGCGCGCCGCCATTATCATTTCAAAATCCTCTATTGAATTATCCCACATTTTAATATTGTTTGCTATTGTATCCTCAAACAGGATTATATCCTGATCCACAACAGCCAGTGAGCCTGTAAAAACGCTGCGGTCAATTTCGGATATTTTTTTGCCGTTAAAAAGTATTTCGCCGCTCCATGGCTTATAAAGCCCCGAAATCAGCTTCGAAAGGGTGGATTTTCCGCAGCCCGATGGTCCTACAAAAGCCACGCGGCTGCCTGTTTTAAGCGATAAATTAAAGTTTTCTATAAGCGGCTCTGCAAGGCGGGAATAGCCGAACGTAACGTTTTTCATTTCAATATTGCCCGAAAGCTTATCGTACTCGCAGTTATCGCTTACGGGTTCATCCTCGGGAACGTCGGTCGGGTAGCGCATTACGTCCTCTATGCGCTCCATTTCGGTGCGCATTTCCTGTAAGCTCTGCCCTGCCGAAATAAGCAACGTTGCGGGAGAAATAAACGAGCCCAAAAAGCCCTGAAACGCCATTATCATACCAACAGTAAACCTGCCCTGCATTGCAAGGTACACGCCCACCATTAAAACCGCCGTGTTGCAAACCGAGCTTACAAGCGCGGGCAGCTGACCGAGCAGCTGATTAAGCTTTTGAAATTTTACCTGCTGTGTATTGGCGCTTGCCTGATAGCCCGCCCATTTTTCAAAAAATCCGTTCTCTGCGCCGCTTGCCTTAATTGTTTCAATCATTTCTATTCCGGCAACGGTAGCGCCCGCAAGCTTACCTGAGTCGCGCATTTGCACGCGGGTAATATTTATCCGCTTTTTTGAAATAATGTTTGAGAAAACAAGATTTATAAGCACCGATAAAATGCCAATAACGGTTAAGAGCAGGCTGTACCTTATCATTACAACAAGGTAAAACACCATCATTACCGCGTTTAATGCAAGCGGCGCAAAGGTGTTTACAAGGCTGCCCGCTATGCTCGCATTTGAGGACTGTCGCCCCTGAATATCCCCCGCCATACGCTGCGAGAAAAATTCCATAGGCATACGCAGCACCTTCCACATAAAGGTTGTGCTGCCCACCATAGCAAGCTTTCCGTTAATTTTAAGGGAATAAACGGCGTTTATCCACCCCACAACAAGCTGTAAAATGCCGAGGAGCGATAAGCCTATAATAAACGGTATAAACCACTCGGGGTTTTTGCCGGTTAGCAATCTGTCAACAAAAACGCGTGAAAAGGCGGGGCTTATAACCCCCGTTATGGCAGTTATAAGCGCGGTAATTGCAGCAAATGCAACGGCGCTGCCCGCACCCTTTAAGCGCTTTTTGGCATACGCCAAAACAGAGGGCGGCTTGCCGCCCGGCGTAAAATCTTCGGTCGGCTCAAACAAAAGGCAAATGCCCGTGAACGAATCGTCAAAGGTTTTCAAAGACACGGCGTATTTTCCCTTTGCAGGGTCGTTTAAAATCGCCTTGTTGCCGCGAAAGCCGTCCAATACCACAAAATGGTTGAAATTCCAGTGAATTATGCAGGGAAATTTTCCGTCACGCCTTAAATCGTTCGGCTCATACCTGTAGCCCTTAGCGGCAAGCCCATAGCTGCGGGCGGCTTTTAAAATATTGCGCGCGTTAGAGCCGTCACGCGATACGCCGCAGTCAAAGCGCACCTGCTCAAGCGGCAGCCATTTGCCATAGTAGGCAAGCACCATTGCAAGGCTTGCCGCGCCACATTCAAGCGCCTCCATCTGCATTATTACGGGCACGTCAGCAGCACCGTGCGTTACGGGCTTTTTAAGCTTTTTAGTTTCTTTTATCTTTTCCATATAAGCGTCCTCAGTTAAGAATAAAAGAGATAGGCGCTACCCGCTCTTTAATTACCGTCACCTTATATGCGCCGTCAGGCAGTCCCGCCGCGTTTGCCCGAACCTCATACACCGCGTCGGTCTCGTCTATTCCCGCAAGGCTTAAAATACTGCCGTCCTTTTTCTTATCCAGCCGTATGGGAGTTGCCGCAATATCGGTTACGGGGTATTCCTCCTCATTTACCGAAATAAACGATTTATCGGTAAGAGAAGATATATCCGCCGCCTTAACATAACATACAATTTCGCCGTTTTCGGCTGTGCCCGCGGTTTGAACCGCCGAATCAAGCCGCCCGAACACGCCCCAAACGCACGCGCCCGCAAGCAAAATCACAACCGCCGCCAGCACCGTCCATACGCCGGGGTTTGATACTCTTATGTAATCGTTAAGCTGCTCGGGCGAGGTAACCTTTTCAATACTTTTCTTTCTGAACAAATCGCTCATTTTTCGCTCTCCTTACAGGTATTTTGTTACGGACAGTATGTTTTTACCGTCTTTCCGCTCGTATTTTACTTCGTCCATTGTCTTTTTAACAATATAAATTCCAAGCCCGCCTATTTCGCGCTCATCAGCTGAAAGGGTTACGTCGGGGTCGGGCTTCTCAAGCGGATTGTAGGGTATTCCGCTATCGGTAAAGGTGAGCGTGACAGCCTTCGGGTTATCGCCTTTTTCAAGCTTTATTTCTGCGCTGCCATCTTTACTTTCATAAGCGTAGTGCGCTATGTTTGAAAAAATTTCATCCGCCGCTATATCTATCTGCTTTTGAGTTTTTTTAGGGCAATCAAGCTTTTCAAGCTCGGCATTTATAAACTCGGTAATTTTATCAATGCTTTCTGCTGCGGCAGGCACGGTTATAACACACCCCTCCCCCATTTTTGCCTTGTATTCAAGGCAGAGCATTGTTATATCGTCAAACTGCGGCGCGCCCGATACAAATTTATCAATATCGGCTTTAACTGCGCCCAGAATTTCGGCAGGAGCAGTGTTTTTAACGCTGTTAAGCGCGTTTTTAAGCCTATCCATACCGTAAAGCTCGTTTTCGGAGCTTGTAGCCTCGGTCACGCCGTCGGTATACTGGAAAATTTTATCGCCTGCGCCAAGCGTAATGCTGCCCGCGCGGTATTTCATATTTTCCATACCCGCAAGCACAAAGCCCGGGCGTATTTTGTAGGGTTCAAATTCGCCGCCTGCCTTTAAAATAAACGGCATTTCGTGCCCCGCGTTTACGAAGTTAAATTCGCCCGTAGCAAGGTCGAGCACACCCTCAAACGCGGTTATAAAAAGGCCCTCGCTGTTTGATTCGCAAAGCATATTGTTTACTTCGGTGAAAACCTCGCCCAAATCTTTTCCGGGAACGGTGTGGTCGTTAATAAGTGTCTTGCCTATAACCATAAACAGCGCAGCGGGAACGCCCTTGCCCGAAACATCAGCCATTACAATTGCCAAATGTCGTTCGTCCACCATAAAGAAATCGTAGAAATCGCCGCCGACCTCCTTTGCGGGGTCCATTGTGGCGTAAATGTCAAATTCGCGCCTTTCGGGGAACGCAGGAAAAATGCAGGGCAGCATTGAAGCCTGAATGTTTTTCGCAATATCAAGCTCCGCGCCTATTCTTTCCTTTTCGGCAGTAACCCTTGAAAGGTTTGCAATGTAGCTCTCAAGCTTTTCAAGCATATAGTTAAAGGAGTTGCCTAATTGCTCTATTTCGTCGCCTGTTTTAAGTGAAATACGCTGATTTTCAAATACGCCCGTCTCGGTAATATTCTTTGTAAATGCGGCAAGCTTGCCTATCGGCTTTGTAACCACCCTGCCCACAAAGAATATATAGGCTAAAATGGTAAGCCCAATAACCGCAAAGGCTATTAAAAGCATATTTATAAGGAAAGAGTTAAGGTGCGCCCGCACCTTGCTCATATCAAGTATATACTGTATTTCGGCAATCGCTTTGCCGTTTTCATCGGTTATAACAGATATTCCCGTGTAGTTATAGCCGTAGCTGTTATCGGTTACAATCGGCTTTTCAAGCCCCTTGTTTTGCGAGTACATTTGCCATATTGTTATGTATTTTTCCATATCCCGCGGGTCATCAGGGTTAGCCGCCTCGGTATACGGCACGTCGCTGCCGTATGCCAACTGGTTTTCGGGGCTGTCCCCCATTTCCTCCACCATTGCGTCAATGTAAAAATGAACGCTGTCCTCATCGGGCACAACAAGCGAAAGAAAGGTTACGTTTCCGTCCTTTTTAAGCTTATTGAAAAGCGCGGCTGTTTTCTTGTAGGCGTCGGTCTTATCGCCGCCGCTTGCTATAATTGCTTTAACATCCTCGGCGGGCAGCATTGCGGCAATGGCATTGCTGTTGGTCATAACCCGCTCGGCATACATATTTTCAAGGTATGATTTTGAGGTGGCGTAGCTGAAAAGCGATACCGCAACCGTCATAACAAGACCTATTACGCCAAGCGAAATAATAAATTTAGGTAAAAGCCTTATTTTCATACCCTTAGTTCCTTTCCTGTTTTTTAAAGTATATTTCCGCACCGCAGCGGCAGCGCCCGCCGCATATGGGGCAAATAAGCTGCTTTTCATCGTACCACACATTTTCGGCGGACGCTAAAAAGCTAAAGCCGCGGCTTTTAAGCGCAGGTGCTAAAAACGCGCCGTTTTCCGCTTTCCAGCAGACCGTAAACACCGCGCTTACATCTGCTTTTTGCAGGCGGTCTGCGGCAAATTCTATAAGCCGCGCCGCAATGCCGAGTCCTCTGAATTTTTCTTTTATTCCTACCGACTGTATCTGACCTATTTTCTCGCCGCTGTCGCTTACTCCGAGCAGAATTTTTTCATCCAGCTTTGCATATTTTGCAAGGCTTTTAGTATTGGTCAATTTATAATAAATATATCCCGCTGTTTCCCCGTCCTCGGTTTTTAAAAGCCAAAAAAACTTCTTTTTATCTTCAACTGTATTGCCAAGGTCCTTTTCGGAATACAGATTTTTACCCACGCATATATCGCAAAGCGCCTTTGCCGTGCTTATTTCATTAAGCCGCAGCGGGCTTAAATAAAATACCGCTCCGTTTTCCGCAGCTATTCTGTTTTCCATTTATACTCACGGCTTTCTTTTACAGGCTGCAATTTTCAATCCCATTTTAATTTCGGTTTTATTATCGGTAATAACGCGGTGCAGACTTTCGTAATTTTCCCGCAGCCAATCGGAAAAAGCTATATATTCGGCGTTTTCGGGGTCTTCCTCAAGTAAAAGCTCAACATCATCGGGAAGATATGAAAAAAATGTTGTAAATATATCTTCTTTTTTCTCCGTTTCGTCGGCTTTCGCCGATATATATTCGCAAAGCGTTTCGGTATCCGAATATCCGCATTTGCTTAAAATGTCGGGCAGTGTTTTACCCGTTTCGCGGTTTCCCGCATATTTATCTTTTTTAAGAATTTCCAAAGCGCCGCGTAACAGCTCTGCGCCGCAGGGGGATATATCCGATATTCCGTCGTTTCCCTCTGTCACAATAAGCACGCCATCGGGTTTTAAAAGGCTTTTAAGTCTTACGAGCAGCGCCTCGGGGTCGCGCAAATGCATAAGCACAAATGATATGTAAATTATATCAAACTGCTGTATATTAAAATTTTCGGCAAACTCGGGCGACTCAATATCCGCTTTGTAAAAGGAAAACTTTTGTGAGTCGTAAGCCTTATCGGCTTTTTCTATAAGCTCTGCGTCACAGTCTACGCCTATTACCCGCGAAAACATATCGTGTGAAAAAAGACCGAATGCTTTAGCGCCGTTATTGCAGCCTATATCAAGCACCGAAAGCCCGCTTTTACCCGAAAAAAGCCTTAAAATCAGCGGCTTTTCAAGCTCTGAAAACAGTCGGTTTTGCACTTCAAGTCTTTTTATTTCCTTTTCATTGCCGAATATGTTCTGACCCTGCACTGCCCTACTCCTTATAACACCGTATACAAATAGTTGAAAATCATTTTACGCTGGTAATCGCAATATTTCGTTTTAGCCTTTATAAGCCTTAAAACTCCGCTGTCAATTTCGTCGCCGTCCGATTCAAAGGGATTATAGCGCGATACGTTATCCCGTATGCGGAGAATATAGTCACCGTTCTTTTCCATAAGCTTTATTGAAATATAATATGTTTTGCCGCCGCCCGACAGCGCGAATTTAATTATATTAAGCAGCATTTCCTCGCAAATAAAGTTAATGAAAAAAGCGTGCCGAGGCGCTATATTCCATTCGCCGCAAATCCCTTCAAGGTCGGCGGATATTGAAAAAGTGCTTTCGGTTTTTATGGCATAAACGCTTTCAAAGCACCTGCCCATTGCACCGAATTTATCCGTTACATACTTTTTCGCTGCGGCGGTGTATGAAAATATAATTACAGCCACCGTGCAAAGCGCCTCGGTTACAGCATATGTAAGCGCAAGCCCTGTAATGCCGCTTTTAGGTATAAGCACCGCGCCGAGTGCCAGCATAAGCAAGCAGCTGCGCAGCAGCGATATTACGCCTGCAGCCCATGCCCTGCCCAGCGACTGCCAGTAGGCAGTAAGCACCGTGTTTATTCCCGTAAAAACAACGCTTATTGCAAAAATGCGCAAAGACGCAGCCGCCGCGGTGCTTTTTATTCCGAAAAAGCCGACAAGCGTATTTGGAAACGCCGCAAATAAAAGTGATATTACGCCGCCCACAATTAAAGCTGTTAAAACCGCCCGCTTTCTTACGGCGAAAATACCCGCTATGTCCGACTCCCCCGCCGTAAACGCCGTTACTGTGGAAAGCGCGCCCGATATTCCCTCAAATATTCCGCCGGGAACTGTGCCTACGGTATAAAGCACGCCGTATATTGCAACATACAAAGCGCCGTTTGATGCGCCGAAACGCAAAAGCAGAGTGTTAAAAGCAAGCATTACCACAGCGCCGAAAAAGCCCGACGAGCCTACCCCAAAGCCGTTTGAAACAAAATCCTTTATATCGGATTTTCGCGGCAGGGCTATTTTTAATTTTAATAGACTGCTTTTTTTGAAAAAGTGGGAAAGCAAAACCAAAACACCCAGAGCCTCGGCTATGCAAAGCGAGGCGGACGCGCCTATAATTCCGAGCCTTAACACCTGCATAAAAATAATATCAAGGGCTATATTTACAAAAATAACCGTGCCCGAGGCTATTGCGGCAAGTACAGGGTCACTGTCAGATCGAACAGACGCCGACAATATGTGGTACATAATAAACGCCGGCGCGGAGTACATTACAACTGTAAGATAGCTATCAGCCTTTGGGTAAAGCTCCTTTGTAACGCCTAAAAAAGTAAAGAACGCGTCCTTGAATAAAAGGGGCAGCAGCGCAGCCGCGCTTAATATAAGCCCGAGACCGAGCACCGACGAAAAGGTACGGTTTGCCGCCTTAATATCGGCTGTGCCGAGCAGCCGCGCTATTCCCACATTTGCGCCTATGCCCACCGTCATACCTATAAGGGCATAGAAAAGAAACACGGGGGTTGAAATATTCGCCACGGCAAGCCCGCTGCTGCCTGTAAGATTGCCTACAAGCAGCGCGTCAACTATGGTACATACCGTAACCGAAAGCGACGAGCAAATACCCCATATAAGAAAATGGCCGAATGAACCGACGGCGAAATCCGCCCCCGCCGCCTTGCGGGAAAGGTGCTTTTTCATTCTACCGTCAGAACATCGGAAAATCCGGTTATTTCAAAAATATCCGCTATTGTGTCATTTACGTTTCTTATTATCATTTGCCCCTGCCTGTTCATAACCTTTTGCGCAGCAAGCAGAACGCGCAGACCCGCCGACGATATATATTCAACGCCCGCAAAGTTCATAATAAGCAGGTTTACGCCGCCTATTTCCTGCTTAAGCTCCTTTTCAAGCATAGGCGCGGTAGTTGTGTCAAGCCTGCCCTCAAGCGTTAAAACAAGCTCAGAGCCGTTTTTTTCTTTGTTGATTGTCATTTTAATTCTCCGTTTTCAAAGAAAATTTTATATGTATGCCCAAGCAAAAAAAGTTGGCACGCATATTATATTTTCATTATATAGTAAATCAAAGAATAAATCAACATTTATTTAAGCCTTATATAAAATTTTTTTAAAACACAATATACTGTAAAAATATCTTGTAATTATTTACTGTTTGTTATATAATTATAATATCTATAATTATCGGAACGGAGCTGCATAGCTTGATAAATCAACTTTTATCGGGAAGAATAACATCGGTCAGCGGCGGTATAGCCTATATACTGTCCTCTCTCGTTGTAATTTTCTTAACCTTACCCATACACGAATTTGCTCACGGCTTTGCCGCAACAAAGCTCGGCGACCCAACGCCCCGCTATCAGGGCAGGCTGACGCTTAACCCCTTTGCGCATATTGATTATTTGGGCGCCGCGTGTATACTGCTTGTCGGGTTCGGCTGGGCAAAGCCCGTAGGCGTAAATCCGACCTACTTTAAGCACCCCAAGCGCGATATGGCGCTTACCGCTTTGGCGGGTCCTGTTTCCAACCTTATTGTTGCGCTTATCGCGCTTATTATCTGCAATATTTTTCAGTATCTGCTTACAGGCACGGTATTTCTTTATATTGCAATCTTCTTTTTCTACATTGCAAGCATAAATATTTCGCTTGCCGTTTTCAACCTTATACCCATTCCCCCGCTTGACGGCTCGCGCCTTTTATCGGCGCTGCTGCCGGACAAGCAGTATTACGCCCTTATGCGCTATGAGCGTTATATATTCTTTGCGCTTTTAGCCCTTATCTGGCTCGGCGTGCTCGATAAACCGCTGGGGTATTTAAGCAACGGCGTTATGTGGTTTTTAAATATGCTGGCTTCATTGCCGTTCAGGGCGTTTATTTGATTATGGAATATATACCGTCTTATAAAATTGAGGGCTTTGAGGGTCCGCTTGACCTGCTTTTACAGCTTATAGCCCGAAACAAGCTTAATATTTACGATATACAGCTATCGGTGCTTATAGACCAGTATCTGGCGCAAATAGAGCTTTTCCGCAATGAGGAAATGGAAATTAAAAGCGAATTTCTCGAAATGGCTTCAAGGCTCTTGTATATTAAAACCGTGAGCCTATTACCGCGCCATGAGGAAGTGCAAAAACTTAAAGAAGAGCTTACGGGCGAGCTGCTTGAATATATGACCTGCCGACAGATAGCCGCGCAGTTATCTACTATGCAGGTAGGGTTTGATAAATTCGTGCGCAAGCCCGCCGAGCTTGAATTTGATAATACTTATGAGCTTACCCACTCGCCCGACGTTATGTACCTTTCGTACCTTGCGGCGGTAGGCAGAGGTCAGCGCCGCTTACCCCCATCTACCGCGCCGTTTACCAAAATCGTGGCGAAAAAAATTGTTGCCGTGTCAACCAAAATAGTTTTCGTAATGCGTAACCTATGGTCGGGCGGCTCAAAAAAACTTATGTCGCTTTACAAAACGGCAAACAGCCGCTCGGAGCTTGTAGCCACATTTTTGGCGGTGCTGGAGCTTTGCAGGGGAAACCGTGTTAAAATTGAGGGCGATGCAGAGGACGCCGACATAACACTTATTAAGGAGCATAAACGCAAATGACAATGTCAGAGCTTACATCCGCCTTTGAGGCGGTGCTTTTCTCGGGCGGCGAGCCGCAAAGCATAGACCGCTTTTCGCAGGTTTTCGATATTGCGCCAGAAAAGGTTGTAAAGGTAATGGAATCGCTTGAAAAAAAGCTCAAGGAGCAAAAAAGCGGCTTGGAGCTTTTGCGGCTTGATAATACCTATCAGCTTGCAACAAGGGCGGAATATGCCGATTATATAAAGAAAATGTTCGATATAAGGCGGCGCACGCCCTTATCCCCCGCCGCGCTTGAGGTTTTGGCGGTTGTGGCTTATAATCAGCCCGTTACAAAATCGTTTATTGAGCAGGTAAGGGGCGTTGATTGCTCGGGCGTTGTTACCACACTTGTGGAAAAAGGGCTTATTGAGGAGCGCGGCAGACTGGAATTACCCGGCAAGCCTCTGCTTTACGGCACCACCAAAAATTTTCTGCGCTGTTTCGGTATAAACGATCTATCGGGCTTGCCCCCGCTGCCTAAAAACGAAAACGCCGAAGAAAGCACCGCCGAGCAAATACCGCTTGACGAGGAAACGGCGGCGGAAACTTCGGGGAGCGTGACCGCTTGATTGCTTTAACTATTATTTCCGTGGTAGTTCTTTTAATCGTTCTGCTGCTTTTTCTGCCTATAAGCCTTGATATAAAGTACACCGACTCCTTTTTTATGACCGTCAGATTTGCGGGAATACGAATTTATAAAATAGAACCCGGGAAAGATATTAAAAAGCCCAAAGCAGACGCGGAAAGCGATAAAAAAGCCGAAAAACAGGCGGAAAACCCCTTTAAAAAGTTAAACCGCGAAAAGGGCTTTAGGGTTGCTTTAAGTGAAATAACGTCTTTTATAAAAGCCCTTATTTTACGAATAAAAAAGCAGCTGCGGCACATAAAAATCACCCGACTTTGTTTGGGAATAAAGGTCGCAGCGGACGACGCGGCGCTTACCGCAATTTATTACGGCGCGGTATGCTCGGCAGTTTACCCGATTTTGAGCCTGCTTGATTCACTTTCAAATATAGCACTCAAGCAAATTGACATTCGCGCCGATTTTGAAAGCGCAAAGCCCGATTTCGCGTTTTCGGCGCGGGTAAAGCTACGGCTATTCTTCCTGTTGGCTGCCGCAGTTGCGGCGCTTTCGGAATTTAATAAATTTAAAACGAGGAATGAATTATGAGCGAAAACAGCATTAAAAGCATTATGGACGTAACTATGGACAAGCTCCGCGCAATGGTGGACGCAAACACCATTATCGGCGACCCGATAGTGGTAGGCGACGTTACCCTGCTGCCCGTTTCTAAAGTCTCTTTCGGGCTTGCAACAGGCGGCAGCGATTTCCCGAGCAAGACCCAATCGGGGCTTTTCGGCGGTGGTGGCGGCGCAGGGGTTACAATAGCGCCCGTTGCCTTTATAGCCGTTAGCGACGGCAATGTTAAAATGATGCCCGTCTATAATGAATTAAGCTCCGCCGAAAAGGCGTTTGCAATGGCGCCCGATGTTATTGAGCGCGCAAAGGAGCTTTTCTCAAAGGATAAGCGCAAAAAAGAAGAACAGTAATATAAATCCCCGCCTTTTAATAAACTTTTTAAGAGGTGGAGTTTATGAAAAGAATTGTCGCGCTTGTTGTAATATGTATAATTTTTTCATTGCCGGTAAGCGCCGTTTCCACGTCTGCCAAAGCGGCGGCGGTAATAAACGGTGATACCGGCGAAGTTTTGTACAGTCAAAATGCAGATACGCGCCTGCCTATGGCGAGTACGACTAAAATTATGACGTCCTTGCTGCTTTGCGAGCACGGCAATTTGGAAAAGGAAATAACCGTAACGGCGGATATGCTAAAGGTTGAGGGGTCTTCAATGGGACTGCTGCCGGGCGATACCGTAACCCTGCACGACCTGCTTTACGGTATGCTTTTAGCATCGGGGAACGATGCGGCAAACGTCACCGCAATTGCGGTTTCGGGCTCTGTTAAAGCATTTGCCGAGCTTATGAACCGTCGCGCAGCGGAACTGGGGCTTAAAAACACCCACTTTGTAACCCCCTCGGGGCTTGACGCGGAGGAACACTACACAACCGCGCGGGAATTAGCACTGCTTGCCGCCTTTGCGCTTAAAAATGAGGAATTTGCCAAAGCCGCCGCCTCAAAAACCGCCACTTTATGCTACGGCAACCCGCCCTATAAGCGCACCCTTTCAAACCACAATAAGCTTTTAAAGCTGTATGAGGGCGCGGTTGGTGTAAAAACGGGCTTTACCAAAAAATCGGGGCGCTGCCTTGTTTCGGCAGCTAAAAGAGACGGTAAGCTCGCCGTAGCCGTAACGCTTTGCGACCCCGACGACTGGCGCGACCATGCGGCTCTGCTTGATTACGGGCTTGACTTAATAGGTCAGACCTCCTACACCCCGCAGATTTCGCATTTTACCCTGCCCGTTATCGGCTCGGATAATGAAAATCTCGACGTGTTTATAGAACCTTACATTATAAACACACTTGAAACCGAAAAAATAAGCTGCGAAATACGCCTGCCGCAGTTTTTGTATGCGCCCATATCCCGCGGCGAAACGGTAGGCACCGCAGAATACAGCTTTAACGGAAATATAATTGAAACTGTGGAAATAAAAGCGCCGCGCGAGATTGCGGTAACAAAGCCGCGGCAAAGCGTTTATTCACGGCTTTTAGCCAATATAAAATACATATTATTAAGCATTTAGGAGTAGATATGAAGGATAACAGAATAAGACTGCAAAAGCACCTTGCGGAATGTGGCGTAGCCTCGCGCCGAAAAGCCGAGGAGCTTATAGAAAGCGGAAAGGTAAAGGTAAACGGGCATATTGCCGTTATAGGCGCAAAGGTTGACCCCAAAAGAGATAAAGTGACGGTTCGCGGTAAGGCGGTAGTGCCTGTTTCCGAAAAAGTATATATAATGCTGCACAAGCCGCGCGGATACGTTACCACCGCAAAGGATGAGTTGGGGCGTAAAAACGTTTGTGATTTAGTAAAGGACGCAGGCGTGCGCCTTTTCCCCGTTGGTCGGCTTGACCGCGATTCGGAGGGGCTGCTTTTAATGACGAACGACGGCGATTTTGCCAATAAGCTCACCCACCCCTCATCCCATGTAAACAAGACCTACCGCGTGACCGTAAAGGGCGATGTGACGGACGAAAAGCTGATTGAAATGCGCGAGGGAATTTTGCTTGACGGCAAAAAAACGCTCCCTTGCGACTGCTTTGTGGCAGAGCGCAAGGAAGACAGAACCGTGCTTATTTTCATACTGAACGAGGGCAGAAACCGCCAGATAAGGCGTATGTGCGAGGCGGTGAATTTAAGCGTTATTCGCCTTAAACGCACCGAAATTGCAGGCGTTAAGCTGGGTATGCTGCCGCAGGGCAAGTGGCGTGCATTAAACGAGCGCGAAATGCGGCGGCTTACCAATGTATCGCAAAGCAAGGAGGAAGAAAGTTGATTACCTTAGCACCTTTAACCGATAAAGAAAAAATACGCGCCGCGTGGGAGGATAACGGGCTTACATATTCCGATATATCGGGCTGCGTTACAGAGCGCTGCGGCGATGAGGTATTAGGCTACTGCCTTTACACGCTCGATAGTGAAAAAATGGTGATTTTAAGGCTTGTTACAACCGACGACGCGGAATTTGCCGACGGTCTTCTGCGCAGCACCCTGCATGTGGCAGCGGAGCGCTCGGTTCTTAACGCGTTTTATGATGGTGAAGAAACCGAAAGGCTTTGCAAAAAGCTCGGCTTTATATTAAATCGCGATGAAAAAAGGCTTGATACAGACAAGCTTTTCAAAAGCTGCTGCTGCAAATAAGAAAGGAATTTTTTTACTATGCGTTACAGATTTTTACGTTTCCCCGGTGGTCTTTCGAAAGCAGTCACGTTAAGCTATGACGACGGCTGCAAGGATGACATCCGTTTTTCCGAGACAATTTGCGCCCACGGGCTTAAATGCACCTTTAATATAAGCAGCGGGTTTATAGCCGAAAAAGAGGGCGACTGGCATTTAACGCGCGAGCAGATTAAAAAATATCTTATTGATACGGGCAACGAAATTGCCGTGCACGGTAAATACCACCGCGCTTCGGGCAAGCAGCTGCCGATAGACGGCATACGCGACGTGCTTGAGTGCAGAACCGAGCTTGAAAATGATTTCGGTATGATAATACGCGGAATGGCATACCCCGATTCGGGCATAACGCGGTTCGAAAACGGCGCGGAGTACGGCAATATTAAGCGCTACCTTACAGACCTTGGAATAGTATACTCCCGCACGCTCGGCGGCGATAACGACAGCTTTGCCCTGCCGACAGACTGGCATGCCTGGATGCCGACCGCCCACCACACCAACCCCGAGCTTTTCGGATATATTGATAAGTTTTTAAACGAGCCTATGTCCTCTTATGAAGCGGCTCAAACGCCAAGGCTTTTCTACCTTTGGGGGCACAGCTTTGAGTTTGAAAACAATAAAAACTGGGATCTGCTTGATAAAATATGCTCTGCCCTTTCAAATAAGCCCGATGTATGGTATGCTACGAATATTGAAATTTACGATTATGTTTCCGCTTACCGCTCACTGGTTTTCAGCGCCGACGGCAGTATGGTCTATAATCCGACACTCTTAGATATTTGGTTTACCGAGGACGGCAAGCCCTACATAATAAAATCAGGTGAGACACTGATTAAAAGGTCAAATTAAGCCTTCAAAAAATCACGGCAATAAAAGCTTTTATTGCCGTGATTTTTTGTAACTATTAAATTTTACTTATTATTTCTCCCGCGTTTTCAAGCACAATATCGGGCTTATCCTCTGATTTTTCGAGAATTTCGGATGTGGTTTCCCCGCTCATAACAAGCACCGAAAGCGCACCGGCGTTCAACCCGCTTTTAATATCGGTGTAAATTCTGTCGCCTATAACGGCGGTTTCCTGCGGAGTACATTTTTCCTTTTCCATTGCAAGCCGAATCATAAGCGGCGAGGGCTTGCCTATAACAAAGGGTCTTTTCCCAGTCGCGTTATAAATCATATCGCAAATACTTCCGCAATCGGGCACGCTGCCGTGTTCGGTAGGGCACACATAATCGGGGTTAGTAGCAATATAGGGCAAATCCTTAGTACAAAGCATTTTTGATACATCGTCGAGCTTTTTAAAGGTAAGCTCGGTGTCAAATCCCATTACTATGCACTCGGCTTTTTCGGTATCCTCGGTAATTTCAAAACCGTTATCTTTAAGCTCCGCTTTAAGCGATTCCGTACCGCAAACATAAAGCCTTTTGCCGAGGTTGTTTTTCTTTAAATACCAAGCCGTTGCCTGCGACGAGGTAAGAAAATCATCATTTGTCGCGCAAATTCCGAGACGGGCAAGCTTTTCAACATATGCGCTCACGCTTTTTGAAGAATTGTTGGTTATAAAAAGGTATCTCTTCCCCGCTCTTTTTATAGACGCGAGCAATTCTTCGGTAAAATCGAAGAGCCGATTGCCGATGTAGAGCGTGCCGTCCATATCAAAAAGGAAGAGCTTTATTCCTTCAAAACAACCGGTTTTCATCAGCCTATCCTTTCAAGAAATTTCTTCGTCGCGTAATCCGCATAACGGTCAAGCTGACCCTTATCGCGCAGATAAAACAAAATCGTATACCTGTCGCGCAGGCCCAATGCGCGCTTTATAGCCTTATAAATCGTATCATAATCGGTTGTAACGTTGGGCATATCCATTTTATTGCAAAATTCTTCTATTTTATCAAAATACGGCAGATACTTTTCAATAAGCGACTTTAAATGCTTATCGTCCGTTTCCGAATAAAGCAGACGGTACATATCCGCCATAATCCTTGTACCCTCGCAGACCTCAAGTCCGTGCAGGTTAGGCTTTTCGCCCCTTTCAACGCTTTCAAGCTCCCATACGTGCGCCACTATGTGCTCTGAGCCGGAAGCAGGGCGCGAATTACCCGTAAACGCCATTCCGAGCCCCGTTACCAAAAAGCCCTCCATTATGTTTTTAATGCAATCGGCACTGCGCGATTTAAGGTCATAGCCGTTTTTCATACATTTATCGGTAGCCTCTATTACCTCGTCGGCAATTTCTTTGCAGTAATAATCGCCGTTATAATCGCGTGCCAGTTCCCAGTCAAGTATTCCGATATATTTCCCGAACATATCGCCTATGCCCGAAAGCAGCATATCAAACGGCGCTTCCTTCATAACGTCAAGGTCGGCTATAATATATTTCGGCGTGGTGCATTTAATTGTTGCCTTTGTGCCGTCAAACAGTGTGGGTGACCCTGCCGAGGCATATCCGTCCATTGAAGGCGCAGTTCCCGCAATTCCGTAAGGCAGACCCAAACGATAGGAAACCACCCTGCAAATATCATTCACAACACCCGAGCCTACCGCCAGAATAAAATCGGGCTGCGGTGAATATTTAAAAATATCCGAATCAGCCTTCGGGTCGTTTAAGTGTATCAGCACATCGCCGATATTCCGCGCGTCCGGCAGAACATCTCCCTTTAAAATATGCTTATGCAAAAATTTTCCGACAGATTTCAATATCTGCTCCGACTTTTCGCCCAAAACGCGGTATGTATTTTCATCACACACCATATATACCTTGTTGTAATCTCTGAGTAATTCGGGCAGATGATTTATGGCTCCGCTTTCTATTATATATTTTTCAAGCGGCGCGCGGTGCATACCCATTTCACAGCTGCATTTTCTTTCAATCATTTTCTATTCCTCCGTATATTTTTTCATTATTTTCGGAAAATCCAAATAATTATCTACCTTTTCAAAACCGAAATCGGGTAAATATACCGAATCAAATGCAAAAAGCTTTATATTCTTCATAGAATCACCTTTAAAGTTTTATTTCTGCCCGTAGTATGCATTAGCACCGTGCTTTCTGAAATAGTGCTTATCAGCCAGCTCCTTTTGAAATTCAACCGTAGGATTTAATTTTAAGGTGTGCCATGCTATCATTGCGGTTTCCTCTAAAACTACGGCATTTTCCACCGAGCCTTCGGCGCTTTTTCCCCAAGTAAATGGTCCGTGCGAATACACAAGCACACCGGGTATATCCATAGGATTTTTCCCTGCAAAGGCTTCACATATAACCCTGCCCGTTTCCCTTTCATATTCCCCCGAAATCTCATCGGCAGTCAGCTTTCTTGTGCAGGGAATATCGCCGTAAAAGGTATCGGCATGGGTCGTGCCGAGCATAGGTATAGTCCTACCCGCCTGTGCAAACACGGTCGCCCACCTTGAATGGGTGTGCGTTATTCCGCCGATATTGCCGAATTGCCTATATAATTCAAGGTGCGTAGGCAGATCCGATGACGGACGGCGCTTTCCCTCGACAATATTTCCGTTTAAATCAACTATTACCATATCGTCCGGTGTCATAGCGTCATACGGCATACCCGAGGGCTTTATTACCACAAGCCCGCTTTCCCTGTCAATTTCCGAAACATTGCCCCATGTAAGCGTTACAAGAGCGTTTTCCTTCAGCTGTAAATTTGCCCTGTATACTTTATTTTTCAATTCTTCAAGCATATAAACATCTCCGAAAAGCTGTTAAAAACAGTTTGTATTCTTGACCGAAGCCGTTATTTATGATAATATTATATCATAAATGCGCAAACACGCAATATACGGCGCTTATAATGCGTTATTATCACGCAAAACGGTCAAAACGAGCAAAAATATATAAATTTTATGATCAATTGGGAGTAAAATATGAAGGAAGAACAAATTGATAAATTACTTAAAATAATAGAGGAAAACGGTTTTGCAACTGTAAAATACATAGCGAAAGCTGTATATGCCAGTGAATCGACAGTACGCCGACAGCTTACAACACTTGAACGAATGGGACTTGTTGTGCGCAGCTACGGCGGTGCCGAGCTTAAAAAGGACAGTGTAAATACCCCAATAGAATTGCGCCTGCAAAAAAATCACAGGCAAAAGGATATAATAGCAAAAAAAGCGGCAAAGCTTATTAAAGAAAACTCTACCGTTTTTATTGACGCGTCTTCAACCTGCCAGCATATGGCGCCTTACCTTGCCGATAAAAAGCAGATTACGATATATACCTACAGTGCGCGGCTTTGCGATATTTTAGCCGGCTACGGTGTAAAACGTGTTTTTTGCCTCGGCGGGTTGTATAACCGCACCTCAAAGGTTTTTACCGGTGAATACGCGGTAAGTATGGCGCAAAAGGTTTTCTACGATTACTTTTTCTTTTCCTCCAGCGGGCTATCGGACGGAACGGTATCAGATTACTGCGAGGAGGAAACGCATATACGCCGCGTAGTTCTCAGTAATTCCGAAAAGAAATACTTTTTATGCGACAGTGGAAAATTCGGTAAACGCTCAGCAAATATTTTATGCCGCGAAACAGAATTGACCGGAGTTATAACCGAAACAGATGAATAACGGCTATAAACCCCGGTCAATGCCGAATTTTATTTTTCAAAATAATCGCAGGTGAAACTATCCCACGGAATTTCAGGCAAGGTGTTCTGCGTTATGCGCTCGTGAATATGCTGCATTAGCGGATATTCGGATATTTTACTGCCGAAATATCTGCCGAGCAATTCAATAATCGCAACCGATTCAAGCGTAACGCCCGCCAGCATTTCGCGCGCAACGGTAAATTCCGTGCCGGAGCCCAGTATTACTCCAAGCCGCCTTGTTCTGCCGCCGAACACCGTTACATAAAGGTCGCCCACACCGAACATAAGCGCGTTATCCTGACCGCCTGACAGCTTGATTATAGCGCGCATTTCGCGTGCCGCCTCATAAAAAAGCCCTGCCTGCGCATTGTATTTTTCGGGTAATGACGGGTCGTTTTTAGTATACGCGCCTATTGCAAGGCTCACCGCCATGGCATAGGCGTTTTTCAGCGCTACGGCGGTTTCAATTCCCGCTATATCGTCCGTTACTGAAATATGGTAATATTCCGTTTTTAAAGCCGCGCGCAGCTCGTTCAATATTTCCTTATCCTTACCGCAAAACGCAACCTCGGTATGTATTCTGTCGGCAAGCTCAAAGCTTATGCACGGTCCGCCAACAGCATTGAACGACACATCGGGTCTGAGCGACGAAAACCACACCGGGAAAGGAGAAAGCGAGCCGTCGGCATTTTCGTGCAAGCCCTTTGTGATTGCAAGCACCCGCTGCCCGCTTTTAAGGTGCGGAATTACATTTTTTGCAAACCAATCTACCCCAAAGCTTGAAACACCGCAAATAAGAATATCGCACTCGGGGATATTATCCTTAATTTCTTCAAACTGTTTGAAAGAAATATCACCCTTAAGCTTACGTTTTAAGGTTTTGTGGTAACCGTTCTCTTTCAGCCCGTCAATTATTTCCGTATCAAGCGGAGTTCCTACCAATACCACCGAATGACCGTTATCAAGTGCGGGAAGCGCCATTGCCGAGCCCATCATACCGGAGCCTATGATTACAATTTTCATGCTTTTTCCTCCGTTTTATTCAATATTCTTTGTCGCAACAATATTTGTTCCGAAAACATCCTTGATTATTATATCACCAATACCCACCGGTGCGCAAACGCTTTTTGCCCTTATAAGGCGCATAACCTCAAAAATTTTGTCCTTCGGTACAGGGCTTGCGGTTTTAACGCTCACCATTGTGTCCTCGCGGTTTTCAACGCGGACGGATGAGGTCACAGTGCGCGTGGGGTTGGTACATTCGTCTATGGCGTACTGCTTACCCTTTGGGCAGCCGTTGCCCGTAACGGTTATATTATCGCCGTTAATTTCGACTTTGAGCGCGCACCCGCGTGGGCAGATTATGCAGGTCATATCCCTTGTCATTTAACTTCCTCCAGACTGACGGTTATTTCTTCCCCAGTCAAAGCCAATTTTTCAGGCTTTAACACTATCTTTTCCATTTCGCCGGGCGCGGCTTTCAGCCGCACGGCGGTTGTAAGCACATTATCGCCCGAGCTTACGGTGTATTTAACCTTGCCGAACGGCTTAGATACGCGCAGGAACAAAGCAACATCATTTTTCTCATCAGCGTTTATTCGCTGCGGCAGAACATAGCGCACGCCGTTACCTGCCTTTGTGTTTACGGTTTTGCCGCAATTTGCGCCGTTCAGCACATATTCTGCTGCTCCCCTGCCCGCAATTTCAGCCTCGTCCGACACATAATCCACAAGGTCGTGCACCTGCAAAACGTTTCCGCAGGCGAAAATGCCCTCTGTCTCTGTTTGGCGGTTTTCATCTACCATAGCGCCGCTTGTAATTCTGTCTATCGCTATTCCGGCATTGCGGGTCAGCTCGTTTTCGGGAATAAGCCCTACCGATAAAAGCAGCGTATCGCAGGGTATATAGCGCTTTGTTTCTTCAAGTATATTGCGGTTTTCATCTACCTTTGCAATTGTCACGCCCTCTACCCTTTCCCTGCCGTGAATTTCCGCCACGGTGGTGGATAAATAAAGCGGTATGCCGAAGTCCTCAAGGCACTGAACAATATTCCGTTTAAGGCCGCCCGAATACGGCATAAGCTCGCACACTGCCTCAACCTTTGCGCCCTCAAGCGACATTCTGCGCGCCATAATAAGCCCTATATCGCCCGAGCCTAATATAACAACTTTTTTACCGACCGAGTAACCCTCGCAGTTCATAAGCTTTTGCGCCGTGCCCGCGCTGTAAACCCCTGCGGGGCGTGTTCCCGCGGTGTTGAGCGCGCCGCGGCTGCGCTCGCGGCAGCCCATTGCAAGAATTACAGCCTTTGCCTTTATTTTAAGCAGCCCTGCGGTGCTTTGCGCGGTTACTGTTTTATCGGGCGAGATACCCGTTACCATAGTTTCGCAGTATGTCTTTATTCCGCGCTCTTTTACCTTTTCGGCGTAAACCGCCGCGTATTCGGGACCTGTAAGCTCCCTTCCCATTTTGTGCAGTCCGAAACCGTTATGAATACACTGTTTTAAAATTCCGCCGAGTGCCTCCTCACGTTCCAAAATGCAAACATCTGTTACGCCGCTGGCATATGCCGCGACTGCCGCCGCCATTCCCGCGGGTCCGCCGCCTATTACTGCTATATCGTGGTTTATCATTTCTTTTTCCCTCACAGTCTGCCTGTTACAGTATTCGATTTTCCGCCCTTTTTGGTTATCTCGGTCATCGGTTTGCCAGTTTCCTTTTCAATAAGCCACATAACATAGGGCATACAGAAGCCGCCCTGGCATCTTCCCATTCCGGCGCGTGTGCGGCGCTTAACACCGTCAATATCCGTCGCTTTGGGGTTGCGGCGCAGTGCGTCGATTATCTCGCCCTCGCTCACCGTCTCGCAGCGGCATATGATTCTGCCATAGGCGGGGTTTTGCTTTATATATTCGTCCTTTTCCTCATCGCTCATTTTCTTAAAGGCGTGGGTGTCCTCGCGCGTACCGTTAAAATCGGGGTTCTCGATGAGTTCCAGCCCGCTCTTTTCAAGCAGCTCCGCAATATATTCCGCAATTGCGGCGGATGATGACAGCCCGGGCGAATCTATCGCCGCCGCGTGGATAAGTCCCTTTACCTTTTCCGATTCCTTTATAATAAAATCGCCGTTTTTCTCCGACGCGCGCACACCCGAAAAAGAGGTTATAACCGCGCGGGTATTAACGCCCGGCACGCTTTTTTTCGCAAGCTCGGCTACCGTTTTAAGTCCGCCCGCCGTGGTCTCGGTGTTTTCGGGCGTATTCACCCTTTCGGCGGTGGGGCCCAAAAGTAAATTACCGTCCGCTGTGGGGGTTACCAAAATGCCCTTGCCGTTCGCCGTAGGCACCTGGAATATTGTGTGCGATACAGTCTCGCCCTCGCTTTTATCGAGCAGCATATATTCGCCCGCGCGGGGTATTATTTCAAAGAATTTATCTCCCGCGATTTCGGCTATTTTATCCGCAAAGCCGCCCGCACAGTTTACAAGATACCGCGCGGTTATCTGCCTGCCGTCGGCAGAGCAGACCCTGAAGCCGTCCTCCGCCCTTACAATCGCCGTAACTTCATAATTAGTACGCAGCTCCGCGCCGTTATCCATAGCGTTGCCCGCGGCGGCGATAGTCAGCGCATAGGGGCAAATTATTCCCGAGTTTGTAACAAGCAGCGCCTTTGTAACCTTATCCGATAAATTGCTTTCAAGCCGCCGCGCCTCTGTGCCTGAAAGAATATCCATACCCTTTATTCCGTTTTTAATTCCGCGCGCGTAAAGCTCGCCAATAACCGCGTCCTCCTCTTTGCTGAACGCAAGCACCATTGAGCCGTTGTTTTTACAGGGAACATTCAGCTCCCGTGCCGCCTTGTATAAGAGCGGCACGCCCTTTGAGTTAAGCTTTGCTTTAAGCGTTCCGGGCTCGGGGTCAAAGCCGCCGTGAATAATTCCGCTGTTTGCCTTGCTGGCGCCGCAAGCCACATCGTTTTCCTTTTCAAGCAGACAGACCGAAAGGTTATACCTTGTAAGCTCTCTTGCCGTAAGCGCGCCCACAACGCCCGCGCCGATAATTGCCACATCAAACATTTTTTTACTCCTCCACTGCAAAAACTATATTTTCAATAGATGAAAGACCGGATACATCCATATCTATTCGTTTATCTATTACCACATTAAGCCCCACACTGCCCTGATTTCCGCTTTTCGGCGCGAATATCTGGTAGGTAAAGCTTTCGGGAATCGCCCTTTCCAGCTCTTTTAAAACTGCGTTCACCTTATAGGCGTTATCTATTTCAATATAAATAACCTCTGCCGATTTGCGCTTGCGCTCAAACCTTGCAAACAAAACTATTGTGGATAAAAACAGCACCGTAACCGCCACCGCGCCCACATAATAGCCGTAGCCGAGCGCCACGCCTATTGTAGCCGTTGTCCACACGCCCGCGGCGGTGGTAAGTCCGGTTATCATATTGTTGTTTTTAAGTATTATCATACCCGCGCCCAAAAAGCCTATACCCGATACCACTTGAGCCGGTATTCTGAAAACATCGCCGTTATTGCCCAAAACATCCGATACAAACATACTTGTCATGCTCGTCATACAAGCACCGAGGCAGACCAAAATATGCGTTCGCATACCCGCCGCTCTGCCGTGCCGCGCGCGCTCACTGCCTATAAGTCCGCCTATTACCACGGCGGCAAGCGCCCTTAAAACCGTATTTAAAATCATCTGCTGCATAAAAAAGCACCTCCAAAAAAAATAAAAGCGAAAAAACCAAACGGCCGTTTAACAGTCGTTCGTTTTTTCCGCTCTCTTTAACTCCGCAGATTATATTATATTCTAAATTTCATTCCATAATTCCTTTTTTCCGGTAGAAACCGCAACTGCTCCGCTTGATAACGCCGCAGTTACCTCTTGCTTTGTTTCAATAAGCCCGCCCGCAATAACGGGAATTTCCTGACGGGAGAAAAGCCTTAACGCTTTTGGTATAACCCCCGGCATAATTTCTATTAAATCGGGCTGTGTGTTCTCAATCGTCTCGGCAACCGAGTGCATACCCTTAGAGTCAAGCATAAAAAAACGTTGAACCGCAAGCAAGCCGCTGTCGTGCGCCGCGCGTATCAGCTGGGTGCGGGTAGAAATAATGCCGTCTGCCCCGAGGACTTTAAGCCACTCTATTCCCGCCTTATCCTTGCCTATTCCGTCGGCTAAATCAATATGTATAAAAACAAATTTGCTGTTTCTTTTTGCCGCCTTTATATCGTCGCTGACCGTTATAATATCCGTGCCCAGGTGAAACAGCACCTCCGCGTCCGATAAAACGGCGTTTTGCCAGCCCGCACGGTCGGTCGCCGCTATAATAGGCGCTCTTTCAAGCGCGTCCATAACCTCAATTTTCAATTACACGCCCCCTGAAATAAAAAAGGACGCAAAGCAACAAGGTACTTTACATCTCTAATCTCCGTAAACTATTATAGCACAATGCGGCATAAAGTCAATAGGAAAAGTTGAATTATTCTTTATAAAGGTCATTCCATCTAAAAGATGAAATGACCTCAGTTTTGCAATTATCTTTTTACTGCTGTTCCATTATTGCCCTGAATTCATCGCCCGAGATTTTTTCTTTCTCAAACAGAACCTTTGCAACCTCGTGGAGCTTGGGCATAGCACCGTTCAAAAGTTCCAAAGCCTTCGCGTACTGCTTCATTACCACAGCCTCTATTTCTTCGTCAATAACCGCTGCGGTCTTTTCGGAATAGTTGGGTGTCGATGAGAAATCGCGGCCTAAGAATACCTCGTTATCATCGTGACCGTAGGTTACAAGACCTAACTTGTCACTCATACCAAACTTGGTAACCATCTGCCTTGCAAGGGCGGTTGCACGCTCAATATCATTAGACGCGCCCGTGCAAACGTCGTCCTGAGTCAGCTGCTCTGCCGCTCTGCCGCCGAGTAAAGAGCAAATCTGCTCGGCAAGCTGCTTTTTAGAGGTATGACCCTTTTCATCAACCGGCAGATACATAGTATAGCCGGCAGCCATACCGCGCTGAATAATGGAAATTTGGTGTACGGGGTCTTGCGTGGGTAAGAAGTAGGAAACGATTGCATGCCCCGCCTCGTGGTATGCGGTAACCTTTTTATCCTTATCCGATACAATGTGCGATTTTTTCTCCGCGCCCATAACCACCTTAATGGTAGCATCTTCAATTTCCTGTTGTGTAATCGCCTTTTTACCGTGACGCACCGCAAGCAATGCCGCCTCGTTAAGCAGATTTGCAAGGTCTGCGCCCGTAAAGCCCGAGGTGGATTTTGCAATAGTAGCAAGGTTTACATCGGGTCCGAGCGGCTTTCCTCTTGAATGAACCTTGAGTATTTCTTCCCTGCCCTTAACATCGGGGTAGTTTACGGTTATCTGACGGTCGAAACGACCCGGGCGCAAAAGCGCCTTATCCAGAATATCGGGGCGGTTTGTAGCCGCCATTACTATAACGCCTTCGTTAGCGCCGAAGCCGTCCATTTCAACAAGCAGCTGGTTTAAAGTCTGCTCGCGCTCATCGTGACCGCCGCCGAGACCCGCACCGCGCTGACGGCCTACCGCGTCAATCTCGTCAATAAATATAATAGCCGGAGCCTCGCGCTTTGCCTCGCCGAAAAGGTCGCGCACACGCGAAGCGCCCACGCCTACGAACATTTCAACGAAGTCAGAGCCCGAAATTGAGAAGAAGGGAACTCCCGCCTCGCCCGCAACCGCGCGCGCAAGCAGTGTTTTACCCGTTCCGGGAGGGCCAACAAGCAAAACGCCCTTGGGTATTTTAGCGCCCAGTTCGTTGTACTTTTTCGGGTCTTTAAGGAAATCGACTATTTCAGCCATTTCTTCCTTTTCCTCGTCTGCTCCCGCAACATCGGCAAATGTGGTTTTACGTCTGCCGTCGTCCTTGCGTACCTTTGCTTTGCCGAAGCCCATGGTTTTATCCGTACCCATTGAGGCGTTCATGCGCTTCATTATGAATACCCAGAAGATAATCATAACGCCCAGCGTTATAAGTGTCGGAAGCAGGTTCATAATCCATGCAGTTTCGCCGCCCGATTTATAATCGTACTTGATTATTTTATCGGTTCCGCTGTTTTCCGAATTGTTTTTCAGTACAAAATCGTTTACGTCGTTATAAAATATCGAGGGGTCGGCAACCGTGTAGCGGTAACTTTTGCCGTCGTCACGCTTTGTGTAGACAAGCTGACCGCTGTGCAGATTCAAGCTGAACTCGGAAATTTTATTTTCCGTAACCATTTCAACGATTTCATAGTACTTTGTTTCCACCGTGTTTTTTGAAAGATAGGAAACCGAAAGCACTGAGATTATAAACGCAATGGGGATTCCTATAAACAAAAGCACATTTTTCAAATTCTTGTTCAAGGGTTTAAAGCTCCTTTCCTATTTGTCGGCGTAAACCTTAGGTGATAAAACCCCGACATAAGGCAAATTTCTGTATTTTTCATTGTAATCAAGCCCGTAGCCGATTACAAATTCGTCCGGTATTACTTTTCCCACATAGTCCGCCTGAATATCCGCGCGGCGGTTTGCGGGCTTATCCAAAAACGCGCACACCTTAATGCTTGCGGCGTTTCTGTCCATCAAAACGTTTTTAAGGTAAGCCAGCGTAACGCCCGAATCGAGAATATCCTCAACCAGCAGTATGTCGCAGCCGTCCGGGTCAATATCAAGGTCCTTTTTGAATTTAACAACGCCCGTGGTTTTAGTACCGCTGTAAGAGGATACCGCCATAAAATCAATCTGGCAGTCGCAGGTTATTGAGCGCATGAGGTCCGCCATAAACACTACCGCGCCTTTAAGTACGCTTACAAGCAGCAGTCGCTTGCCCTCGTAATCCTTTGAAATCTGCTCGCCCAAGCGCCTACAAATTTCTTTTGCTTCTTCCTCCGTCACCAGAATTTTTTCAACATCCTTGTCAAGCGACAATTCGTTCAACCCCTTAGTCCGTAATATTTTGCTCCGCCGAGGCGGTAATAACCGTAATTTCCTTTGTTTTTTTCGTAACTGCGCATCTGTCGGCTACTCCCACGCCGTATATCCAAATAACACCCTTATCGTCGGCGATTACGGGAATATACGCGCGCATATCCTCGGGTACGGCAAGCTCGCAAAAAAGTTTTTTGAGAGTTTTGGTGCACCCGCGTCCCGCAAGCCTTATGCTGTCGCCGGGCTGCCTTGTTCTCAATACTGATTTTCCTATAATTTTATCACAGGCAATCGAATTTTTTAATAACAAATTATTAACTTTTTCGTTTTTTGTAAATAAATCGTTAATTCGCCGCTCGGTTTTAACGCGGAACAGGTATTTTTTGCCGCTTATGCTTTCAATTTTAAGTATGCCGTTTTTGCAAATTCCCTCAAAATTCAGTGGTAAACTTGTCCGCCCGCCGTTTTGGGCGATATTATACAGCGCGTCGGTATGCGCGTTATCGGGCTGAAAGCCCGCCCGTATTTCGGTAAACCGCCTTATAGCCGCCTTTGCGGCTGCGGGGTGCGGCAGTGAAGTAACGCACAATCCACCCTCTTTTATATTATCCGATAAAAATTTATCTGCAATACCCGTTATAAAGTCGTTTGTTTCCGAAAGCGATAAAACCGTGCGCATAACCGCTGCTTCGGCTGATGGGTTTATCTCCTTTAAAACAGGTATTACGTTGTGTCTTATATTATTCCGCGTGTAATCGTCGGATAAATTGGTACTGTCGGTAATAAAATCAAGGCGGTTTTCTTTACAATATTGCTCCACGTCTTCCCTTGTACAGAAAAGCAGCGGGCGGATAAACTTGCCCCTTTTGGGCGGTATTCCGCACAGCCCGCCGAGCGCTGCGCCGCGCGTTAAATTGAAAAGCACCGTTTCAAAATTATCGCTTGCGGTGTGCGCGGTAGCAACAAGCCCGTCCGTTTTTTCCAAAAAAGCATATCTAAGCTCCCGCGCCGCGGCTTCTTCGCTTATTTTGTTTTCCGCAGCATACCTCGGAACGTCTCCCCGCCCCGCAATAAACGGAACGCCGAGGCTTTCGCAAAGCTCGCGTGTGAAGGCTTCGTCCCTATCTGCCTCCGCGCCGCGTATCATATGGTTGAAATGCGCCGCCGAAACGGTGATATCAAGCCTTTTTTGCAGCCGCAGCAGCGCGAACAAGAGCGATACCGAGTCTGCCCCGCCCGAGAGCGCCACCGTAACCTTTTCCCCGCCAGTGAGCAGCGAAAAGCGATTTACGGCGCTTAAAACCTTTTCTTCCATTATCTGAACACATCCACAGAAGTAAACCTTGTAAACTGACCGTCCCAATGCAGGGGTATTGTGCCTATTTCGCCGTGGCGGTTTTTAGCTACAATACACTCCGATTTTGTCTGGTCGCTTAAATCCTCGTCGTCCGCCTTTTCGCTGTCATAATATGCGTCGCGGTAGAGGAAAAGCACTATATCCGCGTCCTGCTCAATAGAACCCGAATCTCTCAAATCGGAAAGCGCCGGCTTGTGCGATTTACCCTTAGCCTCGGTGCCGCGCGAAAGCTGCGCGCAAGCAATAACGGGAACCTTAAGCTCCTTAGCCATTATTTTAAGATTCCTGGTGATTTCCGAAATTTCCTGCACGCGGTTATCTATCTGCCGCGCGGAGTGCATAAGACCCAAATAGTCTATAACCACAAGGTCTACCTTTTTCATTCTTCTGAGCTTCGCTTTCATTTCCGGCACGGTTATGGATGAAGTTTCGTCAAAATAAATATCCGCCTTTGAAAGCGCGTCGCCCGCCTGCGCCAGCCTTGTCCACTCGTCCTCGTCAAGCTCGCCCGTGCGCAGCTTTTCGCTCTTTATGCCAGCCTCGCTCGAAAGCATACGCTGCGCCAACTGATCGCGGGTCATTTCAAGTGAGAAAAAGCAGACCGTTCTGCCGGTATTAACCGCCACGTTTCGCACAATATTGAGCGCAAACGAGGTTTTACCCATACCCGGGCGCGCACCGAGGATTATAAGGTCGGATTTATTAAGCCCCGTTATCATCCTGTCAAGCTCGCCTATACCGCAGGGTATTCCTATATAGTCCGCGCGGGTCTCGGGGTCTGCCATTTTGGAGAGACGGTCGTAAGTCTCGTTTTCAATTACGCTTTTAATATGCGTAAGACCAGTTACTTCCCTGCCTTGGCGTATCTCGTAAATGCGCTGTTCGGCACTGTCAAGCAAGCGCCCCGAGTCGAGCGTGTTATCGTTAATATCCTTTATAATATCCTGCGCCGCCGTCATAAGAGAGCGCGCGTAATAGCGCTCCCTTACAATTGCAACGTATGTAAGCACGTTTGCGGCTGACGGAACGGTTTGCACCAATTGAGTGAGATATGCTTTACCGCCCGCCTCGTCGTAAACGCCGTCGCGTTTCAGCTTTTCAAGCAGGGATACAAAGTCGATAGTCTGGCTGAGCTCGTACATTTCAGCCAATGTCGAATATATTTCACGGTGCTGCGGAATGTAAAAGTATTCGGCTTTAACCGATGTTGCAACATCATTCAGGCACTTGGGGTCAATAATAATAGACCCCAAAACCGCCTGCTCCGCCTCAACCGAATAGGGCAGCCGCGCACCGTCAAGGTCGTAGATAAGCTTTTCTTCAGCCATCTTTTTTACTCCGTTACCTTAACCGTCAGCTTTGCGGAAATGCCCTTGTGCAGCTTAATTTCGGCAGTGTATTCACCGAAAGCCTTTATATCCGCCACGTTCATTTTCTTGCGATCAATTTCGGTGCCGAAGGCGTTTTTAATTTCAGCCGCTATTTCCTTTGAGGTAACCGAGCCGAAGAGCCTGCCGCCCGAGCCTGCCTTTGCCGTAATTGTAACGGTTTTACCGTTTAATTTTTCGGCAAGCGCATTTGCTGCGGCAATTTCCTCTTTAAGGTGGTGCTCCTTTGCCTCCTCGCGGTTTTTAAGCTCGTTTAAAGCGGCATTATCCGCCTCTACCGCCAGTTTTTTCGGGAAAAGGAAATTGCGGGCGTAGCCGTCCGATACATTGCAAAGCTCGCCTTTTTTACCGTGACCCTTAACATCCTGTAACAATACAACCTTCATCTGCTTTAAACCTCCATTATTATGGGAAGAATCATAGGCGCACGGCGCGTTTTTGTGGTTACATAACGCGATACGCGCTCCTTGATTTTTGTTTTAACCGTCGCCCAGTCGCGAATACCGGCAGACAACGAGTACTCAACCGTATCGCACACAAGGTGGCTTATATCGTTCATCATTCTTTCTGATTCCTTAACGTACACAAATCCGCGCGACACCACGTCGGGACCCGATATTATAGCGTGGGTAACACTGTCTATCGATACGGCGATTATTATAATACCGTCGTCCGCCAGGTGCTTTCTGTCGCGCAGAACAATGCTGCCCACGTCGCCCACGCCGAGACCGTCAACCAGTACCCTGCCTGCCTGAACGGTTTCGGTGGATTTAAGCGCTTTATCCGATACCTCAATAACGCTGCCGTTTGAGGCTATTAAAATATTATCCTCAGGGATTCCCATCTGCCGCGCAAGACCTGCATGCTTTACCAGGTGCATCTGCTCGCCGTGCAGCGGAATAAAGTATTTCGGCTTTATAATGCTCATCATGAGCTTTAATTCTTCTTGGCAAGCGTGACCCGAAACGTGAACGTCGTACATTCTTTCATATACCACGTTTGCGCCGCGTTTCATAAGCTCGTTTATAACCTTATTAACAAGCTTTTCGTTGCCGGGAATGGGGTTTGCCGAAATTATAATCATATCCCCCGGGATGATTTCAACCTGCCTGTGCTCTGAAAAGGCTATGCGGTGCAGCGCCGACATAGGCTCGCCCTGACTGCCCGTTGTAACTATAACCATTTCGTTAGCCGGGTAGTTCTTTATCATATCAATATCAACAAGCACATTATCAGGCACATTGAGGTAACCGAGTTCCGACGCAACGCTTACAACGTTTATCATACTTCTGCCCGAAACCGCAACCTTTCTGCCGCAGTGCACCGCTTCGTCGATTATCTGCTGAATACGGTGAATGTTGGAGGAGAAGGTCGCAACTATAATGCGGCTGTCTCCCGCCTGGCTGAAGAATTTTGAAAAGGTCTCGCCCACAATACGCTCGGACGGTGTGTAACCCGGTCTTGCGGCGTTTGTAGAGTCGGACATAAGCGCTAAAACGCCCTGCTTGCCAAGCTCTGAAAATCTGCCTATATCTATAACAAAATCGTCAATCGGGGTAGTATCAATTTTAAAGTCGCCCGTTTGCACCACCGTTCCCGCGCCGCAGGTTATGGCAAAGCCCACCGAATCGGGTATTGAGTGGTTAACGTGTATAAACTCAACCGTAAATTTGCCCAGCTTTACCGTTTCGCCCGGGCTTACCGTGTTGAGCTTTGCACTGGATAACAGGCGGTGCTCCTTAAGCTTGCCCTCTATAAGCCCGATTGTCAGGCGGGTGGCGTATATCGGCACATTGAAATTGCGCAGCAAATACGGTATTGCGCCTATGTGGTCCTCGTGCCCGTGGGTTACTACCATACCTTTAATTTTATCCTTGTTTTCAAGCACATAGGTAAAATCGGGTATTACAATATCAATACCGGGTGTTTCCTCATCAGGGAAGGACATTCCGCAGTCCACCAGGAACATATCGCCGTCATATTCATACAGGGTTATGTTCTTTCCTATCTCGCCTAGACCTCCCAGCGGTATTATTTTAAGCGGCTTTTTATTTCTTGCGCTGTTGTTTTTTCTGGGCGTATAGCTTCTTGTTTTGCTTGCAGCAGTGCCTGTGCGCTTTTGCGCGGTCTTTTGTGCCGCGGGCTTTCCCGCAGCCTTAGGAGCTTCCGCCGTCTTTTTGGCGGGGGTCTTTCTGTATCTTCCGCTTGTTCCCGTACTCTTACTTACATTCTTCTTTTCATTTGTTTCATTCATTAAATAGATTTCCTCCGTATTTTTCTTTTTTCTTTATAAAAATATCGGCTCTCACTTACCGATACCAATAAACATTGCAATCAATATATATATTACATTCAAAACGGCACTCTTGTCAAGGTTTTTGTCTCTATATATGATATTTGGTGCTTTTTAACCGCAATATACAATCAAAGGATAAAAAATTCATTTAATTCCGCATTACTATATATATTTGTGTTGAGATTTTCGGTTTACGCCCAAAATTCCGCCTATTACAGACGACAACATAATAATTACAAGGCGGAAAAGCGTGTTTTGTGTGAGTCCGCCGCGGTTTACCGTAAGCGATACAAGAGTTAAAAGGCAAAAAACAATTCCGCCCACCGCCGCGCCTATAAGCCAGCCGCGGCTGCCGCTTTTTCCCGAAATATAAAAAGCCGCCCCGCACGCGCCCAAAGCCGCCGAAAGCGTTGCGAAAAGCGCCGAATATTTAAAGCCCGATGCAAAAATATACATTACAAGCGCAAAAAGTATTACAACCGCCGCCGAAACTGCAAAAAACAAAAGCGCCGCCTTTATTATAATACCTATTCTTCCGCTCTTTTCCGTTATAAGGTCTTTTTTCATAAAAATTCCCTCCCGAATAATTATATTCGGGAGGGACAAAATATATTACCGCAAAACTTTTGAAACCCCAACGTACATTCAAATAAATTTAAAATTCCAGTTTTTCCGGCGACAGGCGCGGCGGAAAAACACCTTGTAAGCGAAAAATAGCTTTAAAAGCTATTTTTCAAGGGCACTGGGGTGGTATTGGCGGGGATAGAGTGCAGTCAAAAATCTTCGATTTTTGCGAACGGCATTCCCGTCCAACTATTTTGATACGGTATCGTCATGAACCGTAAGATTTGTCTGTAACGCCCAGCGAGCAATTGTAAGCTTGCTGTGGTCGCTTGCGGACTCAATAACAATAGTATCCTCTTTAAGAGAAATAACTCTGCCGTAAATTCCGCCGATAGTAACAATTTCATCCCCAACCTGGAGATTATCGCGCATTTTCTTTTCTTCTTTTTGTTTTTTGCGCTGCGGACGTATCATAATAAAATACATAGCGCCGAAAATAACCGCAAGCCATACAACCATTAAAATCATGCTCTGCGGACCGTTTGCGGTGGTCTGAGCGGCGCTGCCCGCCAGTGTGATAGGATTAAAATTCATTTATTTTTGCCCTCCAAAAAAGCTATTGGAATTTATTATATACCATAAAGCAGCTTATTGCAAGCAATTTTTATTTCAAAAGCTTAATTTTCCCTACAAGCGGCAATTCCTTGGCAATTCCCTGCGCCGCGTTTACAATGCCTATTACCGCAAAAACAATGAAAACTATTCCTACAGCGCCGGTTGCGAACTTTACCGCAATGTAAAGTATACGACCCAAACCTATTGAGGCGAAGCTTAAAACAAAGAGCAAAAGGCTGCGTACAATGCTGTAAGCAACCTCGCCGATTAAGAGCACCAGACCCTGATTGGCGTGGAAACGCGCGTATTTCGATTTCGGAACAGCAATAAGCGGAACCAGCACCAAAAAGCCTATATATGACAAAATTGCGTAAACCTTGTTTGCCGATATATCCGCCTTATCAAACTCGGCAGTTCTGTCCTCTGTATCGGTAAATTGGTCAAACTTCTGCGCAAAATCAGACGTAGTATTCTGCTGATATGTATTCTGCTGTTCGGTATTTTGCTCGGGCTGCTTTTCCTCAGCCGCTGGCTCTGCTTTCGGCTCTGCCGGAGCACCGCAGGAAGGGCAGAATTTTGCGTCCTCTTTAAGCTCGGTGCCGCATTTAGTACAAAATGACATTTTTAACATCCCCTTGAATATTTACTGTAATTATATTAACATTTCCGCCGCGTTATTTCAAGTAAAAAATGCAAAATACGGCGATAATTTGCAGAATAACAATAAGCGGTATACCTATCATAAAGCTTTTGTGCAGGGTTTTGTGGCGTATCAGCCGCATTGTAAGGTACATTCCCGCGCCGCCGCCCAAAAAAGTCAGCATCCAAAGCGTGCTTTCACGCACGCGCCATTTGCCGCGTTTTGCGCGGCTTTTATCGGCTATACATACAATAACAGAAATAAAATTTATTATAACAAGCCATACGGCAAGTATTTTTTTATATTGCTCCAAAAATATCACCGTAATATATTTTATCAGCACTACACCGCTTTTTCAAGCTGTTTTTTTAGCTTGCATATAATTCGCTTTTCAAGCCTTGATATATATGACTGGGAAATTCCCAGCGCGTCAGCCACCTCTTTTTGGGTGTATTCCTCATAGCCGTTCATACCGAAGCGCATTTCCATTATCTGCCTTTCTCTGGGCGGCAGCTCGCACACAAAGCTCAAAAGCAAGTACCTTTCATCCTCCTGCTCTATTCCCCTGCCCACCTCGTCGCCGTCGCTGCCCAAAACATCGGATAAAAGCAGCTCGTTGCCGTCCCAGTCAATATTAAGCGGCTCGTCAATCGATACCTCGTTTTTCTGCGAGGCATTTTTTCTTAAATACATTAAAATTTCGTTTTCTATGCAGCGCGAGGCATAGGTTGCAAGCTTTATGTTTTTATCGGGGCAAAAGGTGTTTACCGCCTTTATAAGCCCTATTGTGCCTATTGATATAAGGTCTTCAATATTAACGGCGGCGGAATCAAATTTTCGCGCTATGTAAACCACAAGCCGCAAATTATGCACTATAAGCTTATCGCGGCTTTCCTGCCCGCCCTCGCGCAAAAGCCTTGTTTCCTCCGCCGTGCCGAGCGGCGGGGGCAGCGTTTCCGCCCCGTTTATGTAAAACGTGGGTTTTACTATTCCGAATTTAATAAGCCACTTTATTATTAACGCTCTGATATTCATTTCCGTCGCCCTTCTACATAAATATTCTCGGATTTACTATTGCCGAATAATCGTCCTTAAGCGGTGTTTTCGATATAGCGAGTATCGGTTTATTAAGCCTTACGTTCCGCTTTCCGTCGCTTACAAGCGCGGTATCGCACCTAAAGGCTTCAAGCGTTCCGCCGCCGGTAACCGTGCCGCAGGGCATTACCCTGTAACGCGACTGTATTTCTTTATTTAAGGCGGGGTCGGTTTCCCCGAAAAGCGTTTTAACATATTCGCCGTCGGCTATTATTACCTCGCCCCCGCCGAATATATCCTCAACCGAGTTGCCCGTATCCACAATGCCCTCCATTGTTATACTGTTGCTCCCGGCGGATACGGTAATCTCGCACCTTTCAGCCAGCTTTGAGGTGCCCGAAAAGATGAGCGACAGCAGCCGCAGCAGTAAATACGCCGCAACAGACGAAAAAATAAGAACGGCAGGCGAAATATTGAAATATACAACCGAATTTATAACCGTCATACCGCTCGGCTTTAAAAGATACCAAAGCGCTGTCATAGCCCCGCCGTAGCCGAATGTTACAAGCAAAAATACCCCACAGGTGCGCAAAAAGCGTTTGATTTTGCCAAAACCGAAACAGATAAACGTCATAGCGGCGCAAACGGCTGTGCGGAACAAAATATCCAAAACCGCGCCCTGCGGCGGCAGGAATATGTAAAGTGATGAAATACCGCCGACCAATGAGGAAAGCAGCATACGCCAAAGCGGCGGGTTCAGATGCTGCAAAAAAGCCGCGGCGCGCAGCAGAAAATAATCCACCGCCAGATTAAGTATTATAAGTATATCCGCATAGACAATCAAAAGCGCCGCCTCCCCGTATAATTATTATACGACCGAGACGGCGCAAATTATGTCACATTTGCGTGGCGTATTCTGTTGTTTTTAGTAAATTTATTTTATCTCTTTTCACCGAGAAAAAATACCGCGAGAGTTCCGGGACCCGAGTGTGCGCCGATAACCGAATCAATGTAATTTACAACGGTTTTCTTAACGCCGAAGCGGCGCTTAATTTCATCGGAAATATAATTTGCTTCTTCCTCGCAGTCGCCGTGACCGATAAATACCTCCTGCTCCTTAATGTTATCAAACGACATTTCGCCGACTGAATTTATAAGATACTCAACAGCGGATTTGCGGCCGCGGGTTTTACCCGTTACATAGAGCTTGCCGTCGTCCGCCGTGTGCAGGAGCGGCTTTATACCGAGCAATGTGCCGAGCATGGCGCTTGAGCCTGAAAGCCTGCCGCCGCGCTTTAAGAAGAACAAGTCGTCAATGGTGAAAATATGGCAAATGTGCAGCTTGTTTTTCTCAAGCCAATCTGCCACCTCTTCAATAGAGCTCCCCTCGTTTTTAAGCTTTACGGCATAGTGCACCGCCAAGCCTTCACCCAAGGAGGCACAAAGCGTATCAACAACAATTACCTTGCGCTCGGGAAATTCGCTTTTGTAATCCTCCGCCGCGTTCACCATATTCTGATATGTTCCCGAAAGCCCCGAGGAGAAAGCGAGCAGCAGAACATCCTCGCCCTTTTCGAGTATCGGCTTTATAACTGCGTCGCAGGTATCGCGGTCAACAAGCGAGGTGGTTATCTTTGCTTTATTGCGTAAAAGCGCGTAGGTCTCTTTATAATCGGTTTTAACGCCCTTTTGGTAGCTTATAAAATCCTTGCCGTTAATATTGTATTTAAGCGTTATAATATCTACATCGTAATCGCTTATCTGTTTGTCGGTTAAATTTGCGCATGAATCGGTAACTATTCTGTAAGACATTTCCACATCTGCTCCTAATTGAATTTTTGTTTTTATTATTATACATAATTGCGCCCGAAAATTCACCCTAATGTTAAATTAAGGTAATTCTACCGTAAAATCATACGCGGTAGAGTGAATTTCCGCGCTCTACCGTCATTAGAATTTCCTTTATTTATGCGGCTTTAACGGTACTTTTTATATGCCTGCCCGAAAATCAGGCTTGCTTTTCCTCCGAATTGCCCCGCTTTTTAAATATAACAACCTTACTTGCAACGTAATTCAATACTATAACCAGAACGTTTGCCAAAATCTTTATTAAAACATCGTTATACTTTAAAATATCAACAAAGAAAAGCATACACGCCCAATCAAGAACGCCCGTAGCCAGTCTGCAGCCGAAAAAGGAGGTAATTTCCTTTAAAATTTCTTTTGCCTCGTGCGCCTGACTGTTGAAAACCCATTTTCTGTTTGTAAGATAAGCAAACAAAACCGATAAAATCCATGCGATTATTGTGCTTGGCTGCACGCCTAATTTAAGCGGATGCGCGCATACCCAATATGAAACAATGTTTACCGCCGTTGTGCAAACACCGAAAAAAGCGTAGGGAATAATATCCCAATACTTATTTATAAGCTTTTTAATATTCATCATTTTCATTTCCTTTTAACACATATCTTGCTTATGATATTATATCATAAATTACTTGTGCGACAGCGCAAGCGGCGCGGAGTGCCGGCGGCGAAAGCCGCAATTTAGTCATTCAATGTTCTCCGAAACGGTCAAAATCTTTGATTTTGTCAGCTTTTCTTGAGGTTATTATATCATACCGCTACATATTTAACAAGAATATTTTTTTATGGTGCGATGATATAAAACATTTAAAAGTAATGAATGTGAATTTTTCCGTATTTTTGTGGAAAGTTATTAAAAGAAATCATCAGGAGGTAAATTATGAAAAAAGCGATTTCTTTAATAACATCTTTTCTTTGCGCGCTTTCCTGCCTGACAATGGCTGGCTGCGGCAAGAAAAAAACATCGGAAGTGTATTTCCTTAATTTCAAGCCCGAATCCGCCACGGTTTATGAGGAGCTGGCAAAGAAATATGAGGAAGAAAAGGGCGTTAAGGTAAAGGTAGTAACCGCCGCCGCAAACGGCTACGAGCAGACCTTAAAGTCCGAAATAGCAAAATCTAACGCGCCTACCATTTTCCAGATTAACGGACCTATCGGCTACGATTCCTGGAAAGACTACTGTCTTGATTTAAAGGACAGCAAGCTGTACGACATTTTGTCCGATAAATCACTTGCCATTAAGGACGGCAACGGCGTTTACGGTATTCCTTATGTTGTTGAGGGCTACGGAATTATATACAACAACGCCATTATGAAAAAATATTTCGATTTAAAGGATAAAAAATCGACTCTAACCTCAGCCGACCAGATAAACAACTTTGCAAAATTAAAAGAAGTAACCGAGGATATGTCCAAGCACTTAAAGGAATTAGGCATAGAGGGCGTTTTCGCCTCTACCTCGCTTGCAAACGGCGAGGACTGGCGCTGGCAGACCCACCTTTTAAACGTTCCGCTTTATTATGAATTTGCCGAAAAGGAAAACGGCAAGGACGCAACACTCACAGGCCTTGCCGCAAAGGAGATCAAATTCAAGTATAAGGATAATTTTGAAAAGCTTTTCGACCTTTATATCAATAATTCCATTACCAAGCCTACGCTTTTAGGCTCAAAATCGGTAGCCGATTCAATGGCGGAGTTTGCGCTCGGTAAGGTTGCAATGATACAAAACGGCAACTGGGCGTGGTCGCAGATATCGGGCGTTTCGGGCAATACCGTTAAAAGGGACGATATTAAAATGCTGCCGCTCTACACCGGAATTGACGGCGAAGAAAAGCAGGGTATCTGCATAGGCACCGAAAACTACCTTGCAATAAACAAAAAGGTAAGCAAGGAATTGCAGGATCAGTCGCTCGATTTCCTTTACTGGCTGTTTTCTAGCGATACGGGCAAGCGCTATGTTACCGAAAAGCTGAATTTCATTACGCCGTTTACCACATTTTCACAGGATGAGCAGCCCAACGACCCGCTTGCAAAGGAAATTGTGCGCTATATGAACGACGACAGCCTTAACACAGTTCCCTGGATTTTCACCTCTTTCCCGAGTGAGGCTTACAAAAAGGAAGTGGGCAGCGCGCTGCTCGATTACGTTCAGGGCGATAAAAAGTGGGCTGACGTTGAGAAAAGCATAACCGAAAAATGGAAGAGTGAACGCGCCTAGATGAACAGAACGGTAAAACGCTATTTTCCCATATTCATCCTGCCTACGCTTATAGCGTTTATTATAGCCTTTGCGGTGCCGTTTGTAATGGGGCTTGTGCTTTCCTTTACCGAGTTCAGAACCGTAACCGACGCAACCTTTGTGGGCTTTTCAAACTATGTGCGCGCCTTTACCGATGATAAGCTGTTTATAAACGCCATGTGGTTTACCGTTAAATTTGCGGTAATATCGGTTATAGGCATAAACGTTTTCGCGTTTTTGCTGGCGCTGCTTTTTACAAAGGAGCTGCCCGGCACAAACTTTTTCCGTACCGTGTTTTTTATGCCGAATCTAATCGGCGGCATAGTGCTGGGCTATATTTGGCAAGTAATAATAAACGGCATGCTTTATAAATACGGCTATTCTATAACCTCAAGCCCGACCCACGGCTTTTGGGGACTTGTAATTCTTATGCACTGGCAAATGATAGGCTATATGATGATAATATATATAGCGGGAATACAGAATATTCCGGGAGATATTATAGAGGCGGCAAAGGTGGACGGCGCAAACTCGGTTACCACCCTTTTCAGAATTATAATACCGTCGGTTATGCCCTCTGTCACCATTTGCCTGTTTTTAACCATAACCAATTCCTTCAAGCTGTTCGACCAGAACTTAGCCCTTACCGCCGGCGCGCCAGGCGACAGAACGCAGATGGTCGCACTTGATATTTACAACACGTTTTATTCAAGAAACGGCTATGAAGGCGTAGGACAGGCTAAAGCCGTCATATTCTTTATAATAGTGGCGGTTATAGCTCTGCTTCAGCTGCGCCTGACCCGCAGAAAAGAGGTTGAAAGCTGATTGAAAAGAAAAGTGCTTAATACAGTTGCCTTTTTGCTGCTTATCGCCCTTGCTGCCGCATTTATTTTCCCGGTGGCTGTTGTGGTAATAAATTCCTTTAAATCAAAGTTTTCCATTGCGGCGTCGCCATTTACCATTCCTATGGGAGCGGAGTTTGCCGGTTTTTCAAATTACACCACGGGTATTGAAACAACCGGCTTCCCCGCGGCTTTCGGCTGGTCGCTGTTTATAACCGTCGCCTCAATCGCGCTTATCACTGTTTGCACCTCTATGTGCGCGTGGTATATAGTGCGGGTAAAGGGTGTGTTTTCATCGCTGTTTTACTATGCGCTCGTGTTTTCAATGATAGTGCCGTTTCAAATGGTAATGTTCACAATGTCGAAAACCGCGAATGTGTTAAGCCTTGATAACCCGATAGGGCTCGTCTTTATCTATTTAGGCTTCGGCGCGGGGCTTTCGGTATTTATGTACTCTGGTTTTATTAAAACCGTGCCGCTGGGAATTGAGGAGGCTGCCACTATTGACGGCTGCTCGCCGCTCGGCACGTTCTGGCGGGTAGTATTTCCCATTTTAAAGCCCACGGCTATAACCGTTGCAATACTCAACACTATGTGGATATGGAACGACTATCTCCTGCCCTACCTTGTTATAGGCAGAGATTATAAGACCATACCCATAGCCGTGCAGTATTTAAAGGGCGGCTATGGCTCGGTTGATATGGGTGCTTTAATGGCAATGCTTGTACTATCGGTAATACCGGTAATTATTTTCTATCTTTCCATGCAAAAATATATCATCAAAGGGGTTGCGGCGGGTGCTGTTAAGGGGTAGCAATACAAAATATCCGAGAGAAAGCGGAATACTTCTTCATATCACCTCGCTGCCGTCCCCCTACGGTATCGGCTCGTTCGGCGCCGCAGCTTATGAATTTGTTGATTTTCTTAAAAAAAGTAACCAGACCTACTGGCAGCTGCTACCGCTCTGCCCCGTCGGCAAGGGCAACTCGCCATACAGCTCGGTGTGTTCCTTTGCCGGCGAGCCGCTTTTAATAGACCTTGACGAGCTTGTGAACGACGGGCTTTTATCCCCCGCCGATATTCCCGAAGATACCTTTTCGCAGAATGTGGATTATAAGCGCGCGCGCGAGTTTAAGCTGCCGCTGATACGGCGCGCCGCGGAAAGCTTCAACCGCAAGAACCGCGGTTTTCGCGATTTTCGCCGTGAAAATGCCTACTGGCTGCACGATTACGCGCTGTTTACGGCAATAAAAGCGTCCGCGCGCAATAAAAGTCTTTCAGAGCTTGATGAAGGCATTAAATACCGCCTGCCCAACACCCTGAAAGCCTTTAAAGCCGCCCATGCGGAAGAAATTGCAATATGCGAAATAATTCAGTATTTCTTTTTTAAGCAGTATATAAAGCTTAAAAATTACGCAAATACCGCAGGGATTAAAATAATAGGCGATATTCCGTTTTACATTCAGTTAGACAGCGCGGACGTATGGAGCAACCCCGATTTGTTCAAGTTAGGGCGGGATATGACCCCTACGCAGGTGGCGGGCGTGCCGCCCGATATTTTCTCGGAAACAGGTCAGCTTTGGGGCAACCCGATATACGACTGGGACGCAATGAAGGCTGACGGCTACACTTGGTGGAAAAAACGCCTTGCGCATAACGCGCAGCTGTACGATGTTATAAGAATAGACCATTTCCGCGCCTTTGCCGATTATTATACAATACCATACGGCGCAGAAAACGCCAAAAGCGGAAAATGGGAAAAGGGCACGGGGCTTGCCTTTTGGAACACGGTGAAGCCCGCGGTTTCGGCGGAAATTATAGCCGAGGATTTAGGCGGCGACACGCCCGAGGTGAAGCAACTCATTGAAGACACGGGCTTTCCCAACATGAAAATATTGCAGTTTGCCTTTGATTCAGACCTTGATAATCAGTTCCTGCCTAAAAACTACGATAAAAACTGCGTTTGCTACACCGGCACGCACGATAACGACACCACGCGCGGCTGGTTTGAAAAAGCAACGCAAAAGGAAAAAATAATGTTTTCGGGCACTGTGCCAGCCGATAAAAGCAGCTCGGCGGTACTAAGCCTTATTGCCGTGGGTATGCGCTCACGCGCGCGAATGGTGATAATACCAATGCAGGACTGGCTGCAGCTTGATTCCTACGCCCGAATGAACACCCCCGGCGTGCCCTACGGCAACTGGGAGTGGCGAATGAGCGGCGATGATATAACCGACGAGCTTATAAACACTGTAAAGCGGCTCTCGGGCGGAAGAAACGGAAGCTGATTTAATTCGGAATTCGGAATTATGAATGTGGAATAAAAAGGCTCCCTTCTTTTTGACGAATGTCAAAACAGAGGGAGCCTATAAACATAACTACACCACAGGGAGCCTTTTTTATTACGAATTCCGCATTATTACCAGTACCGCAAACCCCTCTGCCGGCAGTTGCAGCTTTCCGTTTATCGGCATACCTCCGAAAACGGGCTTTGCGGCGGCAAACTCTGCGGGAATATCTATTTCAGACGGCTCGTGCCAGCGGTTTACGGCTACCAAAACCGCATTGTTTCCCTTACGGCGAATATACACAATATCCCCGAAATTCGCATAAACGGGTTCAAATTCACCCGAGGCGAAAACAGGCGAATTTCTTCTGAAATTGCCGAGCTTTTTATAAAATTCCAAAAGCTCGGTATTTTCTTTGTCCCACGGGTATCCTGCGCGGCAGAAAGGATCGCCGTAGCCCTGCATACCCGCCTCGTCGCCGTAGTAAACCGACGGCACGCCCGGCAGCGTAAACTGCAAAACCGCCGCAAGCTTTAAAAGCCGCACGCCGCGGGAATATTCTTCATCAGTCAATTTCTGCGCCGATTGCCACGCGCGGTCGCCCGCTTGCCCGTTTTCCTTACCCAAAACGGTTAAAATGCGCGCGGTATCATGTGTGCCGATATGGTTCATTAAAAGCTTTACCGCCTGCGGTGGGTAATTTTCCAAAATATCAAGCACGGTATCAACAAGGTCGCGCGAATTTCCGCCCTTTACATAATTTACAATAGCGCTTGCCAGCGGGTAATTCATAACCGAATCGAGCTGCCGCCCGCGCAAAAACCTGCGCCTACTGCCGTAGCTTATTTTATTCGTCGCGTCCTCCCATACCTCGCCCAAAAGGTAGTTTTCCCTGCCCTCTGCCTTTATTGCAAGGCGTATGCGGTCAAGAAACGAATCGGGAAGCTCGTCCGCCACGTCAAGCCGCCAGCCGCGTATTCCCTTTTTAAGCCAATAGCGCAAAACGCCGTTTTCACCCGTAATAAAGTTTGAGAAGGACAAATCCTCCTCGTCTGTTTCGGGCAGCGACGGCACGCCCCACCAGCAGGCATAGCCCGTGGGGTAATTGCCGAATTTGTACCAGCTGCGGTAAACCGAAGTATCACTGTTTTGCGCACCGACTGTGTTATACCTGTGCTTTGCGTTAAAATACACGCTGTCATCCCCCGTGTGGGAAAAAACGCCGTCAAGAATAATGCCTATTCCCTGCATTTGGGCAGCGTTAATAAGGCGGCAAAAATCTTCTTCCGTGCCGAGGGCGGGGTCGGTTTTTAAATAATCAGCCGTATTGTAGCGGTGGTTTGAATGAGCCTCAAAAATCGGATTCAAGTAAATGCAATTAACGCCAAGCGATTTTAAATAGGGCAGCTTTTCCTCTATCCCCTTAAAATCCCCACCGAAATAATCGTTACCGAGGGTTTTCGGCTCTGCTGCCTGACGGTATTCGGGCTGCGCGTACCAATCGTTTTGAATAAAGCGATCGGCGGGAACATTACTTTTTTCCGCCCCGCTGTTATAAAATCTGTCGGGGAAAATTTGGTAAATTATTCCGCCGTCAAGCCAATCGGGAGTTTCGAAATCGGCAGTATATACCGTCAGCTGCCAGTCGGTGCCCTTATCAGACACCACGCCCAACGAATGTTCGGTTTTTGTGACTTTAAACTCGCCGTAATCGCTTGTATAGCGGAAGGAGTACCAATAAAGCCCCTCTGCAAGCGTTATATCGCAGTAATAAAAGGTATAGCCGTCAATGCCGCCGTTCGGCTGCATTATTACCTCGCGGTAATTTCGTTCATCATCCTTTTTCAGTCTCAAAAAAGCGGTGTGAACATGCGCGTCTCTATGTAACAACAGCTTTAGCCGAAGGGTCTCCCCTTCGGCTAAAGCTCCAAGTTTATTCCTGTATAAGCTGCTGCGTGAATCAAAAGGATAATATTCCATATTACTCTACCGGTGAAATGTGCCAGATATTCTTTGCGTATTCTTCTATTGAGCGGTCCGCCGAGAAAATACCCGACTGCGCAATGTTGGTAAGCGACATTTTTTCCCAACGCGCTGTATCTGCATAAAGCTTGCTTGCCTTCTGCTGCGCCTTTCTGTAATCGGCGAAATCGGCAAGCGCCATATAGGTGTCGTGATTTTTCAGCGTGTTGTAAATATTTTCAAAAGGCTGACCCGCTATGCCCTTGCCTATGAAATCAAGCGCCGCTTTAAGCTCGGCATTGTTGTTGTAGTATTGCAGCGGCGAATAACCGTTTTTCTGCAACGCCAAAACCTCGGGAGTCTGCATACCGAAAATTATAATATTATCGTCGCCCACGGCAGAATGAATTTCAACGTTTGCGCCGTCCTCTGTGCCGAGAGTTATTGCGCCGTTCATCATAAGCTTCATATTGCCCGTGCCGCTCGCCTCGGTAGAGGCAAGGGATATTTGCTCGCTGATATCGGCTGACGGAATCATAAGCTCCGCCATGGTTACCCTGTAATCCTCAAGGAACAGTATTTTCAGCTTATCGTTTACCGCGCGGTCGTTATCAATAACGGTTGAGAGCTTGTAAATCATCTGAATGATTTCTTTAGCAAAAAGGTAGCCCGGCGCCGCCTTTGCCCCGAAAATATAGGTTTTCGGAATAAAGTCCGCATTGGGGTTGTTCTTTAAATAAAGGTACTCCGAAATTATATTAAGCGCGTTTAAGTGCTGGCGCTTATACTCGTGCAGGCGCTTTACCTGCATATCAAAAATAGAATCGGGGTCTAGCGTGATTCCCACATTTTCCTTGACGTAATCGGCAAAGCGCACCTTGTTTATGCGCTTAATATCGCGCAGCTTTGCAAGAACCTCTTTATCGTCCTTATAAGCATTCAGCTTTTGCAGCTCTTCGGCGTTCTTTATAAAGCCGTCGCCTATAAGCCCGGTTAAATACTCGGTAAGCGCGGGGTTAGCCTGGCAAAGCCAGCGCCTGTGGGCAATACCGTTTGTAACGTTGGTGAATTTATCGGGGGTCATTTTTGCGTAATCCTTGAAAAGCTCGTTTACAAGAATTTCGCTGTGCAGCTTTGAAACGCCGTTTACCGTGTGGCAGGCGGCAACGCAAAGGTTAGCCATTCTTATAATTCCGTTTTGTATAATTGCGGTGCGCTCAACTGTCTGCGCGTCCCCCGTAAGTGCCATAACGTCGTTTCTGAAACGGCGGTCAATTTCCTTAATTATCTGATAAATACGCGGTATGCGGGTGTTTATCAGCTCAACGGGCCAGCACTCAAGCGCCTCTGGCATTACGGTGTGATTGGTATAAGCCACAGTGCGGGTTACAATATCCCACGCCTTATCCCAGCCGTAGCCGCACTCGTCAAGCAAAAAGCGCATAAGCTCTGGTATTGAAAGGGTCGGGTGGGTATCGTTAATATGAATAGCCACTTTATCGGGCAGGTTATCAAGCGTGTTATACTTGCGCAAATGGCGGTTGAGAATATCCTGCACAGAGGCGGAAACTAAGAAATACTGCTGGCGCAGACGTAGCGATTTACCCTCAATGTGGTTATCCTCGGGGTATAAAACCTTAGAAATCGTCTCGGTCATGGCGCGCTGCTCAAGTGCTCTTACATAGTCGCCCTGATTAAACGCCGACATATCAAAGTCCTGACACTCGGCGCTCCAAAGGCGCAGAACGTTGACGGTCTTGCCGTCCTTTCCCGCCACCATAAGGTCATAAGGCACGGCGTGCACCGTGTGGTAGCCCGTGTGCTCAATGTGGTGGTAATTGCCGTCCCACCATTCGTTTATCTTGCCGTCAAAATTAACGTCAACCGCTGCCGCGGGGCGCTGCTCAAGCCACACGCCGCCGCCGGGCAGCCAAAAATCGGGCATTTCGGTCTGCCAGCCGTCAACTAACTTCTGGCGGAAAATGCCGAGTTCATAGCGTATGCAATAGCCCATTGCGGAGTAACCGCCGGTTGAAAGCGCGTCAAGGAAGCAGGCGGCAAGTCTGCCAAGTCCCCCGTTGCCGAGCCCTGCGTCAGGCTCAAAATCGTAAAGTTTATCAAGCTTTACCTTAAACTTTGCAAGCGCCTTGCTCATAGTTTCGGTAAGCTCAAGATTATAGAGGTTGTTTTTAAGCGATCTTCCCATTAGAAATTCCATGGAAAGATAATAAACAGTCTTAGCCTCCTGATCATCGGTGCTCTTTTTAAAATCGGCGCGGCGATCGTCCATAATTTCGAGCAGCACCAAAACGCAAGCCTTATAAAAAAGCTCATCGGACGCCTGCGCGGGCGTTACGCCGAAATTGTGCGAAAGCTTGCGCTCAATCATAGAGGCAAGTGCGGTTACGGTATATTTTGCCATATAAGCATCTCCCTTAGAAAAATAAAGGTATTTAACATATTTATTCTTTACTGTTTTATAATACAATATTCAAAGTAATTTTTCAAGATGTATCAATAACTATTTTACAGAGAAATATTGTAGATAACAACCAAATAAAACGTTGAAATTCAATAAAAAAACTTAATTTTCGTTATTTGTAACAATATTAGCCGCAAAAATCAATATAAAGGCAAAAGAAAATTTCCCCCGCGCTTTCAAGCCGCCGGGAGTAAAAGCGCTTTCGGCGGCGCAAAAAACGGGAGGAATTTTGTTAAAAGCAATTTTCGCATTGCGAATTATTCTTCTGTATCACACTCAAGGTAAGACCCGCGAATGCGGTTTTTATTTATAATCTGATCGGCAAGCACCAAAACACCCACGGCAGCGGCAAAAAGCGCAGATACGGTAAGTACAAACTTTAAAAATCCTTTCATATTAAAAACCACCTTTCTTGAAGTATATTATAACAGATTTATTTTAAAAAGTCAATCACATAAAGGGCGCGAAAATATGGAGCAGCGCCTGCTTAAACCTGAGTCTCAGCGGTCGTTTTTTCCACTCTTCCAGCTTTATTTCTTCGGATATTTTTATGATTTCCGAAAACTGCTCCTTAATATCAAGCACGGTTGAATTATCGCATATCCATGCGCCGCACTCAAAGTGGAAAATAAAACTGCGGTAATCCATATTCACGGTGCCCACGGTGGCAATTTTATCATCCGATACAAAGAGCTTTGAGTGAATAAATCCGGGCGTGTACTCGTATATTTTCACTCCCGCTTCGAGCAGCTCAAGGTAGCTGTACTGTGTTACGGGGTGAACATACCATTTATCTGGTATATGCGGCGTTACAATGCGCACGTCTATTCCCGAACGCGCCGCCATACACAAAATACTTGTCATTGTGTTATCGATTATAAGATAGGGCGAGGCAATATAAACATACTTTTGCGCGGTGTTAAGTATCTGCATATAAATACCCTCGGCGGGGTTTTTATTGTTAAGCGGGTCGTCGCAGTAAGGTAGAACAAAGCCGTCCTCCTCGGCGGAAAAATCCGAAATATGCGGGGAAATATCAAGAATTTCGCCCGTTGTAAACTCCCACATACAGCAGAACATTGCAAGAAAGCTTTTCACCGCTTCGCCCTTTAACATAATGCCGCTGTCAAGCCAGTGCCCGAAACGTATCATTTTATTTATATATTCATCGCCTATGTTAAAGCCGCCCGTAAATGCTGTTTCACCGTCTATCACTACAATTTTGCGGTGGTTGCGGTTGTTCATAAAAATATTCATTGAGGGCTTTATCGGGTTAAAGACCGATACGTCTATCCCCTCGGCGCGCAGGTTTACTATAAAGTCCTTATGCTGGCGCTTTATAGAGCCGAAATCATCAAAAATAATTCTGACCTCAACCCCATTTGCCGCCTTTTCACTTAAAATTTTGTGTATACCGTCCCACATATCGCCCTCTGCCAATATGAAGAACTCCATATAAATATACCTTTCGGCCTTTTTAAGCTCCTCGAGCATACGTTCATACACCTTTTCGCCGGGGGACAAATACTCGGTATAGGTGTTTGTATAAAGCGGATAGCCCGATTCGCCCGAAAGATAATCCGCCTGTCGCGAATGGAACATATCGTAATATTTTAGTTTTTCGCGTACATTTTCCTTTTCTGAAAGCGTGGGCAGGTAGTGAGACTCGCAAACCTCCATTTTTCGCCGCAAATGCGGGAAAACGCGCCCGCCGCCCCAAAGCAGGAATACCGAAATACCGAAAACAGGAAAAACAAGAATAAAAATTATCCAGGTGATTTTGTGGTTAGGGTTGCCGCGGCGGTTTACTATATAAATAACGGTTATAACGCCCGCAATTTGCGAAAGCTGATAAATAACAGCTGACTTTTGACTTACATCGTGCAGCGCGTAAAATAAAAAGCAGAATTGAATAAGCAATAAAATTGCGGAAACAATGATTCTCGTTTGTATTCTTATACCGCGTTTTTTCTCTCTCACAGGCAATCCCCCCCAATACGACAGTATTTTACCACATATTGCGGCAAAAAGCAATTACAATAATATTACTTTTAAAGCTTTACTGTGTAAATTTCATTTCCGTTTTCCTTTAAAAGCCTTATAAGGTCGGCAGGGCTCAGCCACACAGTAGCCGTGTTGTCGTTCGGGTGAACGCCTATAAATTCCATATCCTTAAAATCATTATCCAAATAGAATTTAACGCGATGGTCCTTATCGTTCAAAAGCCCCAGTGGCGTTACCGCGCCCGGTATCAGCACCAATATTTCCGATAATTCCTCAGGCGAGGCAAAGGTAAGCGGTCGCGTGCCGTTTTCACGGCGGAAATCCTTTAAATTCACCCGTTTTTCGCCCTTTACGGTTATAAGGTAATAATTCTGCCGTTTATCATCCCGTACAAAAAGATTTTTCGCGTCTGCCTCGGGGTGCGGCAGCTTTACCTCCGCCAGCTCTTCCATATTGTAAACCGCTTTGTGCTCGGTTATTTCGTATTTAATATTTTTTTCGGTGAGATAATTATATATTTCCTGCTTATTCATAATTCAGCTCCTTTATATAAAACCTATCCATAGTGCTGTGCAGCGCGGCTTCGGGCTTATCAATAATATGAAACCCAAGCTTTTCATAAAGTCCTATCGCGGCTTTTAAATCGGAGTGTGTTTCCAAATACAACCGCTTATACCCCGCGCCCGCCGCAAATTTCTCGGCTGTGCGCATAAGCTTTTTACCGAGTCCCCTGCCCTTTGCTAAGTCAGAAAGGTAGAGCTTTTGAATTTCGGCGCAATTATCAAGCCCGCCGAATTCGGCAACGCCCACGCCGCCTATAACGCCGCCGTCATTGTCCGTCACAATAAAGTATCTCCGCTTTTCGGGTAAGGCATTATAATATTTGCTTAATGAGTCAAGCTCTTTATCAAAATACGCGGTACCCGGAATATCAAGATGAAAGCGCTCTAAATTATAGCGAATAATTTTCGCAATTTTCGTATCGTCCTCTGCTTTAATAGGTCTGATTATATAATCACACATTGTAGCCACTCCTTAAAAATTCCAAGGCAAATACGCCGCCCCGATTGCCAAAAGCACCGCGGGAAGCATATTTGCAACATTCAACTTCTTACCCCAACCAAGGTTTACGCCTATGCAGAAAATAAGAACCGAGCCTATAAGCGATAAATAGACAATCGCTATAAAATTTCGCTTACACCGCAGGCTTTATTAAGAGACTCCCGCCGCACGGGCTTAAACAGCTTTCCGGCAAAGCTGTCTATAACCCCGCCCAGCACTATACCGCCGCTGTTTATAATTGTTCCGAGTCCTATCATTTTTGTTTTTCCTTTAATTTATGAAAAAAGCGGTGGTTGTAAATTATAAAGGCTCCCTTCTTTTTGACGTGAGTCAAAATAGAGGGGAGCCGAACAGCAACATTCACACAACAACCGTCTTTTATCACCGTTTATTCATTGAAAAAGCTTTTTATCTTCTCAGAAAAACTCTTTTTCTTTTTATAATTCTTTTCGTTTGTCACGCTGTCAAATTCGCGCAGCTTATCCTTTTGCGCTTTTGAAAGGTCGCGCGGCACTTCAACGGTAATCTTAACGTATTCGTCGCCTTTTCCGGCGTAGTTTAGGCGCTGTATTCCCTTTCCGCGCAGCTTGAACTCATCGCCCGGCTGCGTTCCCTCATGAATGGTGAATTTTACCTTGCCGTCAAGAGTCGGAACAACTATTTCGTCGCCCAAAGCCGCCTGTGCAAAGGTTATGGGAATTTCGCAGTAAACGTCGTAGCCGTTACGCTCGAAAATCGGGTGCGGACGAACATTTACGTTTATGCGTAAATCGCCCGCAGGTCCGCCGTTTGCGCCCGCGTCGCCGCCGCCGCGCAGGTTTATAACCTGACCGTCGTCAATTCCGGCGGGAATATCCACGGTTTGCTCCACCGTGTGCCTTATTCTGCCCTTGCCCGCGCAGGTGTGGCAGGGTTTATCAATAATTTTACCTCTGCCGTGGCAGTTATCGCATACCTTTTGGGTCTGCATTACGCCGAACGGGGTGCGCTGCGTAGCCGAAACCTGACCCGTGCCGTGGCAAACCGGGCAGGTTTTGGGGGTTGAGCCCTTTTCTGCGCCGCTGCCGCCACATTCCTTACAGTTATCTATTTTGGTTACCTTAACGGTCTTGCGGCAGCCCTTTGCAGCCTCTTCAAATGAAAGATTAACGGCAGCCGCAGTATCGTTTCCGCGGCGCGGAGCATTTGGATTGCTCTGCCTGCCGCCACCGAAACCGCCGCCGAAGAATGAACTGAATATATCCCCCAAATCGCCGAAATCACCGGTAAATCCGCCGCCGTATCCGCCGGTGCCCGCACCGTAATTCGGGTCTACTCCGGCATGACCGAACTGGTCGTAGCGCGCGCGCTTTTCCTTATCGGAAAGCACCTCGTACGCCTCGTTTACCTCTTTAAATTTTTGCTCCGCCTCTTTATCGCCGGGGTTCAAATCGGGGTGATATTTTTTTGCCGCTTTACGGTAGGCTTTTTTCAATTCGTCATCGGATACGGATTTATCCACCCCGAGGACTTCATAATAATCTCTTTTATCGTCAGCCAAAGCAATTTCTCCTACAAATTATATGTTGAAGACTTCCCCTTTTTTAAGGGGGAAGTCAAAACGCAGCTTAGCGCTTACTGCTTATTGTTATCGTCCACGTCGGTGTAATCCGCCTCGTAAACGTTCGGGTCGCTGTTCTGCGCGCCGCCCTGCGGCTGTGCGTTCTCGGCACCCTGCGGGTTAGCAGCCTTGTAAACCTTCTCGCTTACCGCGAAAAGCTCCTTTTGCAGCTCTTCCTGCTTAGCCTTTATAGCCTCAATATCCTCGCCCTTGAGCGCCTCTTTAAGAGCCTCTTTGGCAGTATCAATCTTAGCCTTTTCATCAGCCGAGAGCTTATCGCCGAACTCATTTACGGTCTTCTCGGTCTGATAAATCATCTGGTCGGCGTTGTTGCGAACGTCAACCGCCTCGCGGCGCTTTTTATCCTCTGCGGCATACTGCTCGGCTTCCTTAACAGCCTTATCAATATCGTCCTTAGACATATTGGTGTTTGAAGTAATGGTAATGTTGTTTTCCTTGCCGGTTCCGAGGTCTTTTGCCGAAACGTGAACTATACCGTTCGCGTCTATATCAAAGGTAACCTCGATTTGCGGGATTCCGCGCGGAGCGGGAGCAATGCCGTCAAGGTGGAATACGCCGAGGGTCTTGTTATCCTTGGCAAATTCGCGCTCGCCCTGTAAAACGTGTACCTCAACCGAGGTCTGACCGTCGGCAGCGGTTGAGAATATCTGGCTCTTTTTAGCCGGAATGGTGGTATTGCGGTCTATAACCTTTGTTGAAACGCCGCCCATTGTTTCAATACCGAGTGACAACGGCGTAACATCCAACAGCAGCAAGCCCTTAACATCGCCGCCCAAAACGCCTGCCTGCAAAGCCGCGCCTATTGCAACGCACTCATCGGGGTTAATGCCCTTAAACGGCTCTTTGCCCATAAAGTTCTTAATAGCCTCTTGAACAGCCGGTATTCTTGAAGAACCGCCTACCATAAGCACCTTGTTTATCTCGCCCTTATCAAGACCCGAATCGGAAAGCGCCTGACGAACAGGTCCCATGGTAGCGTCAACCAAATCGGCGGTCAGCTCGTTGAATTTAGCCCTTGTAAGGGTGGTTTCGAAGTGCTTCGGGCCCGAATCGTCCACCGTTATAAACGGCAGGTTAATATCGGTTGAGGACATACCCGAAAGGTCTATCTTAGCCTTTTCGGCAGCCTCTTTAATACGCTGCATTGCCATCTTATCGCCCGAGAGGTCAATGCCCTGCTCTGCCTTAAAGGTGTTTACAATGTAGTTCATAACGCGCTTATCAAAGTCGTCGCCGCCGAGTCTGTTGTTACCTGCGGTTGCAAGAACCTCCTGAACGCCGTCGCCCATTTCGATTATGGAAACATCGAAAGTGCCGCCGCCGAGGTCGTAAACCATAACCTTCTGGTCGTCTTCCTTATCAATGCTGTAAGCCAGTGCCGCAGCGGTAGGCTCGTTTATAATACGCTTAACCTCAAGCCCCGCAATTTTGCCTGCGTCCTTTGTTGCCTGGCGCTGTGCGTCGGTGAAGTATGCAGGAACGGTAATAACCGCTTCTGATACGGTCTGACCGAGGTAAGCCTCTGCGTCAGCCTTTAATTTCTGCAAAATAATTGCCGAAATTTCCTGCGGGGTGTACTTTTTGCCGTCAATTTCAACCGTGTGGGCAGTACCCATTTCACGCTTGATAGAGCTTATTGTTCTGTCCGGGTTGGTAATAGCCTGGCGCTTAGCAACCTGACCTACCATTCTTTCGCCCGTTTTAGAAAATGCAACTACCGAAGGGGTTGTTCTGCCGCCCTCGGCATTGGCGATAACTACAGGCTCGCCGCCCTCCATTACCGCAACGCAAGAGTTTGTTGTACCTAAGTCAATACCTATAATTTTTCCCATGATAAATTCCTCCGAATTATAATTTATTTTAATTTGCCACTTTGACCATAGCGTGACGTACTACCGTATCGCCGGTCTTGTAGCCTTTTTGTAAAACCTCCGCAATAACGTTCTCGCCCAAATTTTCGTCCTCTATGTGCATTACCGCCTCGTGGAGAGTGGGGTCAAACGTATCGCCCGCCTTTGCCGTTTCGGTGAGCTCTAAATTACCCGCCAGGGTTTCAAACTGCTTTACTATCAGCTCAATTCCCTTTAAATATTCGGGGCTTTCTTTGTCAGCCCCCGCCGCGCGCTCGATATTATCGATAATAGGCAACAGCTTTTTTATTATGCCCGCTCTTGCATATTCCGCAACGCCTGCGCGCTCCCTTTCGGTTCGCTTTTTGTAATTATCAAATTCAGCCGCCGTTCTTAAAAGAATATCATTCTTTTTTTCAAGCTCCTCTTTAAGCTTTTCAATCTCGGCGTCCTTTTTTGATTTCTTTTCCTTTTTCGGAGCTTTGGTTTCGGCTTCCTTTTCCGCCGCAACCTCGTTTTCTGCCTGCTCCGCGGTATTTTCGGTTTTCTCCGCCACCGGTATCAATCCTCCATATCCTTTTGCGCCTCGGTCATAATTTCGGTTAATCGCAAGGCGGTATATTCAACGCTCGGAATTATCTGCCCGTAGGACATTCTGTTGGGACCTATAACGCTGAGCGTGCCTTTGAATCTGTCGCTGCCGTAATACTTTGCGGCGATTATCGTGTTGTTTTCAAGCTCGCGAAAGCCCGAATCTCTGCCGAACACCGTACCCACATTACCGTCAAACCGTTCCGTAAGGGTTAGCATCGGCTCGCGCAGAGCCACCAGCGAAAGTATTCTTTTCGCCGCCGCCTGACTTTCGCAAATACCGTAAAGCCGCTGCTCGCCTAAAAGATAAGCGCCCGAGGACTCAATTCCCGCCGCCGATTCAAGCACCGCCGAAAAAAGCGGCATAAGCGCGAATGTGTCCGTTCCCGCCTCGGCTGCCACGCTTTGCATATAGCCGCGCGTCAGCTCGTCGGTTCTTCTGCCGTTTATACGCCGGACTATTATATCGCGGCATTTCTCCGCATAGTCCCTTGTGTAATCGGTTCCGAGCCGCAACACCGTGTGCCTTGTTCTGCCGTCCGCCGTTACTATAAGCAGCATTACCGAGCCTTTACTTACAGGAAAAAGCTCCACGCTTCGTATCTTCGGGCTGCCATCCGTTTTAAAGCAGACAACCGCGGGAAGACCCGTAAGGTCGGATAAAAGCTTTCCCGCCGCCTCCGGAATTTTTTCCGGCGCACAGTGAAGACCGATAAGCGATGAATCAATCCGTCTTTTCATACCGTCCGAAAGCTTTTCGGGGGTCATAAGCGAATTGACATACAGCTTAAAGCCGCTGCTTGTGGGTATTCTGCCCGCCGAGGTGTGCGGCTGAGCTAAAAGCCCCATATCGCACAGCTCGCTCATCTCATTTCTGAGTGTCGCAGCCGACGGAGCATTTTTCAGCAGAGCAGTCAGCGCTTTTGATCCTACCGGCTCGCCGGTTTTGATGTAAGCCTTTGTAACCGCAGCCAAAACCGCCTGTTTTCTCGGTGACAGCTCCATTATGTTTCACCTCTGAAAAACTGCTTTTTCGATTTAGCACTCTACATCCTTGAGTGCTAACGATTATTATTATATCCTAAAAAATAGAAATGTCAATACTTTTTTAAAAAATAATTTGACTTTTCCTGACTTTTACATTTTGTTCACAAATTTAGACATTAGAGGTTAGACGTTAGATATTAGACGGCGGCTTTGCCGCCAATAGGCTCCCCACACCGTGGGAAAAGCATTTTTTGGCTCCCTCTGACGAGGGTTGCTCCCCACGGTGTGGGGAGACGTCAACGTAGTTGACAGAGGGGACCGCCGCCGTCAGCGGCTGTCAGCCGTACGGCTGACTGAGGGAGAGAAAAGGCATAGTTTATATGTAGCTATACTCTTTCTCTCCTTCCGTCTTTTTGCTTACGCAAAAATCCACCTCCCTCGTCAGAGGGAGGCTCTTTCCCGAAACTCCAAGTTTTTATTTGAAATTACAACCCGTATTCGGGTAAAAGCTATGTTTTTTCATTTATAATTATAATTAGTAGCACACATAGCCTACATTTTGAAAGCATTTCTTGTAACATATTTTTGTGGCGAAATACCACAAATACATTAACTGCTGTGAAAAAAGGTCTTTGCTAAGAGTAAAATTTTTTATGTGGTGATAATATGGTTAATTTCGGTAAACGGTTAAAAATGCTAAGAAAAGAAAGCAGAATGACACAAGACGAATTGGCAAGAAAATTAAATGTCACAAAATCAATTATATCTTACTATGAATTAGGCGACAGGACACCCTCAACCGATATTCTTATTAAGCTGGCATATATTTTTAATGTTTCAACCGATTACCTGCTTGGTGTGAAACATGGACGCATATTAGACGTAACAGGAGTTACAGACAGAGAAATCGCAATAATTACAAGCTTGATTGATAATATTAAAAAAAGTCATAATTCTTAAAATTACAAACAACCCCTCCGTCTCGCCTTGCTCGCCACCAACTGTCACTGTCAGGCAACTATGGGTATTTTTCTAAAATCTAATGTCTAATATATCTTCAAACGCAATCACCGTTCCGTCGGTTAAAATAAGCGCCCTATCGTAATCGTCGATTTTCTTTACCCTGCCTTTTATATTAAGGTATTCCCCGCCCGCCTTCTTTTCATCGGGCTTGAAATAGGTAATTACCGCCTCGGGGTTATCACGGATATTTTCGCGTATTTTATTTATACTGCGGTTAAGGCGCTCGGCTTCGTATTCGCCGAGTTCCCGTTTTTCGCTTGTATATCTCGCTGCCTCGTTCACATCGCTTTCATAGCCGGTAAGCGCCGCAAACGGGGCAAACTGTGCCGCCCTTGTTTCCCGCGGCATAGGTCGGTGCTTTTTTGATATATGGTGCGGCAAATTTATTATATCGTCGTAATTTTCCGTCATAATTATGCCTTGTGCCCTCCTATTTGGCTGTTTCTTTCAAGCGTTGTGGCGCCCTCCTGCAAATCAAGCCCTTTTATAACGGCATTTTTACCGTATTTTCCTTTGATTTTCAGCATTGCCTTTTGCATTTTCTTTTCCTTTTCAAGCTCCGATAATTGCCTTACACGTTTCTTTTCCAGTTCCTCATAATCGTCAAACAGGCTCAACTGCTCGTCCGCCTCGCGCACCTCGGTTTCGCTTATTAAGTGGTTGCAGGTAAGGCTCAGCTTTCGTACCGAAAGATTTTTATTTACTATTCTTTCAAAAAGCTCCACTGCTTTTTCGGTTATTTCTTTTGTGGAGGAAGAATATTTTCCTATATTCACCGTTCCGTGGGCAGGTTTGGGCGCACGTCTGCCGTATCTGTCCGATACAATTTCGCCCGCGTATTTTTCCCCGTTTTTCAGGTTTTCAACATCATAAGCAATATCAAGCACTATTTGATTGGTAACAAGCCCCTTTTCAACCAAATCAAGGGTTGATAATTCCGCCATTTCCTTTATAACTATAAGCGCTTTATCATACGGGTAGGGCGATTGCAAAACCTGACCGGAGCTTGTGCTGTTATTTTCCGGCTTATATGCCTTTACCTCCGCTATTGTGCAGGGCTCCCAGCCCCACGCATGGTCTATAAGCAGCTCGGCGTTCACCCCGAAAAGCCTATACAGCATTTCTTCATTTTCAAGCGAGCAGCGCGCAATATCCCCCATGGTGTAAACAGCGTTTGCCTCTAATTTTTTGGCATAACCCTGTCCCACCCGCCAAAAATCGGTTAACGGGCGATGCTGCCAAAGCAAACGCCTGTAGCTCATTTCGTCAAGCTCCGCTATGCGCACGCCGTTTTTATCGGGCTCTATATGCTTTGCCATAATATCCATTGCAACCTTGCAAAGATACATATTTGTGCCTATTCCCGCGGTTGCAGTTATGCCCGTCTTTCTCAATACGTCGGAAATCATTGTGCTTGCAAGCTCCCGCACCGACATTTTGTAGGTGTCAAGATAATGGGTTGCGTCTATAAAAACCTCGTCCACACTGTAAGGGTAAATATCCTCGGGAGCAATATATTTAAGATATATATTGTAAATTTCAACGCTTATTTTTTTATAAAGCGCCATTCTCGGCTTTGCGGTTATAAATTTCAGCTCCAGTTCGGGGTGAGTATCCAGCTCGTTTTTATCGCTTGAAAAACCGCTGAATTTTTTGCCCGGTGCCTTATAACGCCTCGCGGCGTTTATTTCGTTTACCTTCTGCACAACCTCAAAAAGCCTTGCTCTGCCGCCTATACCGTAAGCCTTGAGCGCGGGTGTTACGGCAAGACAAATTGTTTTTTCGGTTCTTTCCGAGTCTGCCACAACAAGGTTTGTTGTAAGCGGGTCAAGCCCCAGTGCGGCACATTCAACAGAGGCATAATAGCTTTTTAAATCTATTGCAATATATTTGCGTTCCAAAATGCACCAACCCCTGTTAAGACTTATTATTACAATTATACCCGCAAAACATATGTTTGTAAACCGGGAAAAATTTTCTTTTCTTGACAAGGTAATCTTACTGTGATAGAATTATTTTTGTCTTTGGGGTTTGCGTATTAAAGTGGGGCGCCAAACCGACCGAGAATTGCTTTTCAACCGTTACGACACACTTAGCCCACCATTAAGTGTGTCTTTAATTTTGCGGTAAAAGGATAATTAAAAAAGAGAGAGGAAATTCATTTATGAAAACCAGCGACGTTGGCAAAAACACTTCATTCTGGAACAAAAAATTCCATTATGCGGAAATGGGGTCATCACTAAAAACCGAGATAATTGCCGGTTTAACCACATTTCTTGCTATGGCGTACATTCTTGTGGTGAACTCGGGAATGTTTGCAGCCCTCGGCTCTGTCTCGTTTGATGCTATGTATGTAACAACCGCGCTTTCCGCAATTATAGGAACAGTGCTTATAGGGCTTTTATCAAACCTGCCGCTTGCGCAGGCTCCCGGAATGGGGCTTAATGCGTTCTTTGTCTACACGGTTTGTATGACCCTCGGTTTTTCCTATGCAAACGCGCTTGTTTTCGTTCTTATTGACGGAATTGTGTTTGTGCTGCTTACCGCTACGGGGCTTAGGAAAATTATTTTCGACGCTATTCCGCCCGCGGTGAAAACAGCTATTCCGGCAGGTATAGGTCTGTTTATCGCCTTTTTGGGCTTACAGGACGCAAAGCTTGTTATTCCCAGTGAGTCAACCGGCGTAACGCTCGCGTCGCTCAATCTTTTAAACAATGCCAATTGGGGCGCGGTTATGCCGCTTATTGTAGCCGTATTTTCACTTTTGCTTATTGCGGTTTTATCATACAGAAGGGTTAAAGGCTCTATTCTTTGGGGCATAATCGGCGGAACGGGACTTTATTATGTTTTAGGGTTTACGGTAAAGGGCTTTTATAAGGGCTTTGCCGAAAGTCTTTCCTTTAATCCCCTAAAGCCGTTTGCCGCCTTCGCTTCGGAATCGTTCGGAAAGGTATTTACCGAGGGCTTTGATTTTTCGGCATATTTAAGTGCCGACGGTCACTCGGTAGGCGGGCTTGTTATTCTGTTCACAACTACGGCTTTGGCATTTTGTATGGTTGATATGTTTGATACGCTGGGAACACTGTACGGCGCCTGCCGCGGCGGTGATTTACTTGTTAAAAACGATAAGGGCGAGCTTGAGGTTCCCAATATGAATAAGGCTATGATGGCGGACGCACTCGCCACCTGCACCGGCTCTGTGCTTGGAACATCTACGGTTACCACCTTTGTTGAATCCTCAGCCGGTGTTGCTGCGGGCGGCAAAACCGGCATAACCTCGCTTGTAACCTCTGCCCTTTTCTTTGCGCCCATTGCAAAGCTTATACCGTCCTATGCCTACGGCGCCGCGCTTATTTATGTGGGCGTTCTTATGATGGGCGGCGTTAAGGATATAGACTGGAAGGATATTTCGGTTTCTGTTCCGGCATTTCTTACCGTTGCTATGATGCCGTTTACATATAATATTTCTTACGGAATAGCCTTCGGTCTGCTCTCATATGTTGTAATCAAGGCATTTTGCGGCGAAATAAAAGAAATTAAAATCGGCACATGGGTTATTACCGCCCTGTTTATTGCAATGTTCTTCCTTACACACTGATATTTTATAAATACAAAAAAGCAGATGCATAAAAAACTCGTGTATCTGCTTTTTTATTATACCGCCTATTTTATTTTAGAAAGCTCTGTTTTTATTCCCTTGTATATCGAAGAAAAATCGCCGGGCTTCTCATAGCGCACACCCGCGCCCGTTTTTTCAACAATACCGGCTGAGCTGTAACCCAGTGTGCGCGGAAAATGCGTTATTTTAGTCCTTTTCGCTTTCAAATTCCTTTCTCATACGGTATTTTTTCGGCGTTACATTATATTTTTCCTTAAATTTTCGCCTGAAAAAGCTGTCGTTTTCATATCCTACGGCTGCCGATATTTCGGAAATGGGCATAGAACTGCTTAAAAGCATGTGCGATGCGGCTTCAAGCCTTCGCTGCTGCACATATTCCGTAAAAGACATTCCCGTAAGCCTTCTTACAAGATTGCCTGCGGCATAATATGAATAATTGAGCTCTGCCGATAAACCGCCGAGCGTAGCTTCCTTTAAATTTCCGCTTACATAATCCGCTATTTTTTTAAGCCTTTCGGCGTCCTCGGCATTGCCGGGGCGTTCGGTCATTTCGGGCATAGCCGCTTTCACCTCTGAAAGCGTGGGAATTGACGGCACCGCCCCATGCCTTGAAACCGCAATGGCAGACGCAGCCGACGCGGTTTTCAATATGCTCTCAATAGGCTCGTTTCGGCAAAGCCCCGCAGCAAAATATCCTGCAAAGGTATCGCCCGCCGCGGTTGTATCAACCGCCTGTGCCTTAAACGCGCTTTGATACACCTTTTTATCCCCGCTTTGGTAAACCGCGCCGCGTTTTCCCAGTGTAATAACAACTGCCGTTTCGGGTATTTTCTCCTTTGCCAGCTCAAGGCATTGCTCTGCGCTTCCACCACCCAACAGTCTTTTTGCTTCAAGCTCGTTCATTATAAGGTACGAAATTTCTGAAAGCTTAAGATTTTCCAAATTTTCACTTATCGGTGAGGGATTAAGCACAACCCTCATACCACGGCTGTGCGCCCTGTTTATAATATATTTAATCTCGCTTATCTCGTTTTGCAGCATAATTAAATCACCGCTTTCAAAGTGAGACAGCACCGCGTCAACATACGTCTTATCAATAAGGTGGTTAGTGCCCGGGTAAACGATTATTGCGTTTTCGCCCTGCGAATTTACCTGTATTACGGCGTGCCCGTTTTTTACATTGGCTGTTTTTATAAGCGATACGTCAGCCCCGTTGCTTTTAAGAATTTCGGCAAGAAAGCCGCCGTCCGTTCCTATAACTGCGGCATGATAAACCGGCGCCCCCGCACGCGCTGCGGCAACAGACTGGTTAAGCCCTTTTCCGCCGGGGAAAATATCCATTTGCACGCTTTGCTCGGTTTCGCCGTCGGTAACGATGTGCTCAAGCTGATACACATAATCAATATTGCAGGACCCGAAATTTAAAATTTTCATCATTTCCCCTCCTGAATTTAAGTATAACATAATATACGCCGCAATAAAAGGGCTGTTTTTGTGCAAAAACGGTCCTTTCGTGCTTGCGTAATGCAACACTGAATATATAAAAGTTGATTTTACGGTATGAATGTGCTATAATATTTCTGTATTTATATAGCTGACGGAGGTACCAAATGGACGATAAGGATTTATTCAGCTACGATAATTCGGGAAATCTTGAAGAAACAGGCGAAGAAAGCTTTGATTTGAACAGCTTTTCCTCTCATATTGAAAAAGAGCCGGTAAAGGGCAAAAAAGGCAGAAAAAAGAAGAAATCGCACAAGGAACGCATTTTAAAAACCGTGCTTACCCTTTTTCTTGTGGGCGTTATAACCGTAAGTATAGTTATATCCGCCTTTTTGCTTTATGCCTTTACAATGGTTGACGGCAAAATGGACGAGGACCTTGACGATTTAAAGCTCAACTTCACAACAACCATATACACTGATGACGGCAAGGGCAACTACACCGAATACCAGCGCCTGCACGGTATGTTCAACCGCATATGGGTATCATACGACGATAAGGCGGCAAAAGCTAATGAAGAGGGCTACGAGGGCATACCGCAAAACCTGGTAAACGCCTTTGTCGCCATTGAGGACAAGCGCTTTTTCGAGCATCAGGGCGTTGACTGGAAACGTACCTTTGCGGCGTTTGCAAATATGTTTTTGCATTTCTACTCCTCTAATCAGGGCGGCTCTACCATTACGCAGCAGTTGGTTAAAAACCTTACGGGAGATACCTCGCAGCGCCCGAGCCGTAAAATAAGGGAAATTATGCGCGCGAGATACCTTGAAACGCACTATGTTAAGGAAACTATCATAGAGTGCTATTTAAACACAATAGCCATGGGGCACGGAACCTACGGCGTTGAGGTTGCGGCAAACTATTATTTCGGAAAGAGCGTTAAGGATTTAACCCTCTCTGAGTGCGCCTGCCTTGCCGCCATAACCAAAAGCCCGAAATATTACGCGCCCGACGATTACCCCGAAGCAAACCAAAAGCGCCGCGTAACCGTTTTGTACGAAATGTACGACCAGGGCTATATAACCAAGGAAGAATACGAAAAAGCAAAGGCGGAGGAGGTTAAAATCGTAGCCTCTAAGGACGCGCTTAAAGAAACCGACAATAACTCCTACTTTGTTGACGCGCTTATCGACCAGGTAGTTCGGGCGCTTATGGACAAGTTCGGCTACGAAAAGACCCACGCCAACCAGATCTTCTATTCAAGCGGCTATAAAATATACGCCACGGTTGACGCGAATATTCAAAAAACAATGGAAACCGTATTTTCCGACCAGAAAACCTATGGCATAAAGGGCAAAAACGGCGCTACCCTGCAAGGCTCAATGACGGTTATGGACTATAACGGTCATGTTAAGGGGCTTGTGGGCGGAATAGGCGAAAAAACCGGTCAGCGCGGGTTTAACCGCGCAACAAGCGCTTTGCGCCAGCCCGGCTCTACAATGAAGCCTATTGCGGCGTATGCTCCGGCTATTGAGAATGATATTGTAAACTATTCAAGCATTGTAAACGATACCAAGACCAACTACAACGGCTGGACGCCAGTAAACTGGTACGGCTCCTACTGGGGCAATATTACAGTGCAGTACGCGCTTGAACGCTCGGTAAATACCATTCCCGTATACCTTGTAAACAAGCTCGGCACTCAGGTATCGTTTGATTTTCTTACCAAGACCCTCGGTATTACCACACTTACAAAAGAGGATGTAAACCTAGCGCCGCTCGGCATGGGCGGTACAAACGGCGGAATAACTACAATGGAATCTGCCGCGGCTTTCGCCATTTTCGGTAACTTAGGGCAATACCACGCCCCCACCCTTTTCAGCAAGGTGACCGACCAGCACGATGAAATTGTATTTGAGTATGACAGCGCGCCCACAATGGCAATAAGCGAGGACACCGCAACGGTTATGAACAAGCTTTTGCAGACCGTAGTTTACGGCTCGCAGGGTACGGGCGCAGGCGCAAGAAATACAATTAAGGATATGAAAATATTTGCTAAAACCGGTACTTCAAATAACTCAAACGACCTGTGGTTTGTAGGCGGCAGCCCCTATTATATCGGCTCCTGCTGGTGCGGCTATGATGAGCAGCAGAAAATATCCAACGCAGGCATTGCAAGAGTAATGTGGAGCGCGGTAATGTCTAAAATTCACACCGGGCTTGAACCCAAGGAATTTGAAGTGAGCAGCTACGCGACAGAGCGCTATTACTGCACAAGCACAGGGCTGCTTGCCACATCCGCCTGCCCATCTAAAAACGTGGGCTGGTACAAAAAGAGCAATACCCCCGGCGTTTGCACCGCCCACGCGGGAACAGCGCTGAAAACCCCTGCGGAAATTAAAAAGGCTGAAGAAGAAAAGAAAGCCGCCGAAAGCTCAAAAGCCGAAAGCACTGCTTCATCATCATCTTCATCTACATCTTCCGCGTCATCACAAACCGAGAGTAACAGGTAATATATGATTGAATTTAAAAACTTTGAAGTTACAGACGCGCCGCGGCTTTTAAAGTACACCGCCCGCCCCGGCGAGCTTTCGTGCGAGGGCGCGTTTGTAAACCTGCTTGTATGGCAGAATATTTATAACAATATGTGGGCGGAAAAGGACGGTCACCTTTTTGTAAAATCAGAAAAAAACGGTAAAAACGTTTTCCGCCTGCCGTTCGGCGACGACCTTAAAACAGGCGTTGATATGATACGGGAGTATTCGGGCGCGGAATATCCCGAATTTTGGGTACAGGACGGCGCGCGCCTTTCCGAATTTAAGGAGCTTTTCGGTGAGCACTACGCCTTTACCGAGGAACGTGACGCATTTGATTATGTTTATAACCGCGCCGATTTAGCCGCGCTTTCGGGCAAAAAATATCACGGCAAGCGCAACCATATAAGCGCGTTTTCAAAGCAGTACGACTGGCGCTATTGCCCGCTTACGGCGGAAAACGCCGACGATATAAGGCGGTGCGCCAAAGAGTGGTATACCGAAAACGAGACGCGGGCGGATAAATACCTGCTTTGCGAGAAAAACGGCATTGAAATTATGCTGCAAAACGCCGCCGTGCTTAAAATCAGGGGCGGTATTATATATGTGGGGGAAAAGGCGGTCGCATTTACGCTCGGCTCTGCCGTAAACGCGGAGGTTTTTGATATTCACATTGAAAAATCTCTTGCCGAATATGCCGAGGGCTACACGGTAATAAACCGCGAATTTGCCGCGAATGAGCTTGCAAATTATAAATATATAAACCGCGAGGACGATATGGGGCTTGACGGGCTGCGGCAAGCCAAGCTTTCATATCACCCGGCGGTTATGGTAAAAAAATACTCCGCCGTAAAAAAGGTGACGGAATGAGCATAAACGAATGTAGGGAGATATACCGCGAGGCTTTCGGCACTGACGAGGATTTTGAAAACAGGCTGTTTTCCGCCTGCGCCGATTATTGCAAAACACTGTGTATAAACGGAAAAACCGTTTCTATGCTGTTTGCCCTGCCCTGCAATATTTATAACGGCGGCGAGCTAATTCCCGCCTATTATATTTTTGCCGCCGCCACAAAAAAGGAATTTCGCGGCAAAGGATATATGAGCCGACTTATAAATTCGCTTGAAACCGATAGGCTTTTGTTTTTAAAGCCCGCTAACGCTCCGCTTTTTAAATTTTATGAAAATCTCGGATTTAAGCGCTTTGAAATATCGGCTGATGAGAACAGCCCGATTTATGCCGAGCCGACAGGCGGTTTTGCAAGGCTTACACTTTCGGAAAAGCCCATATCCACCGATTGCACCGCGCTTTATAAGCACAAAAAAACCGCCGATATAGGCGGTTTGTACTTCCCCAATTTAATGGAATGATATTTGCATCTACCGTGCTACACTCCCGCCAAATCAAACGGCGGGATAAATTTTTTATCGGAGCTTGTCTTTTCCTGAATATAAACATTTTCAAAGTCGGTATTGCAAATGTATGAAAGCACCTTTTCGTACTCCCTTTTTGTAACGCGGCGGTTGATTTCGTGGTACTGCCCCGCCCTGCCGCAGGGCGTGTACTGGCTCATAATGCTGAAATATGCCCCCGGCGTATTCTCCCGCACCCAGTCGAAAACCGCTATTGCCTCACGCGTTCCGAGTGGCAAAAGCAAATGCCTTACAATAACGCCCTTTTGCATTATACCGTTTTTAAAAACACATTCGGGCTGCTGTAAATAAGCCTGTTTTACAGCCGAAACCGCATATTCCGGGTAGTTTTCCGCCCCGGAATATTTTTTTGCGCGGTCGGGGCTTAAATATTTTAAGTCCATTAAAAAAATATCCGCATAGTCCTTCAACGCCCTTATATTTTCGGGCGTATCATAGCCGCCCGAATTATAAACCACGGGTATTTTCGGCTTGTAAATATCAAGCGCCCTTATAATTGCGCCTACATAATGGCTCGGACTTACAAGGTTTATATTGTGCGCGCCCGCCTCTTCAAGTTCTTTGAAAATATCGGCAAGCCGCTTATAGGTTATGGGCTTGCCTTTTTTTAAGTGCGAGACCTCGTAATTCTGGCAAAAGGCGCAATCTAAATTACAGCCGGTGAAAAACACTGTTCCGGAGCCTTTTTGCCCGCTTATGCACGGCTCTTCCCAAAAATGCAGAGCAGCCCTTGCCGCCACAGGCTGCAAGGGCATTTTACAAAAGCCGTTTAAATTTTCGTTTTCCGTCCGTTCGGCGTTACACCGTCTCGGGCACAGGCTGCATTTCATCGGTTTTTTTCTCCTGTTTCGGCTTGATTTCGCAAACGCGCCGCCGCACCTTAACATCATCATATGTTTTTCTGAACGCAACGCGCCCCAAAAAACGCTTTTTGCACTTAGGGCACTCAAACTTTGCGGTAAACCAGCGGTTGCGATAGCGCCAAGCCGACAGCCTCTTGCAGTCAGCCCCGCACACCTTACAATGAAATTCAAGCGCCGATTTATCAATAAGCTCGCTGTTAATATCCGATATCGGGTAGGGCTTAAACCTCAGCCGCTTGTAAAATTCGGGGTCGGCGGTATTGCGTATAAGCGCCGAAAAGCGCTCCTCATTATAGCACTTTTTAAGCAGTGCAGAGCACACAAGGCTGTCGTCCCGCGCGGTGTGCAAATCAAAGCTTTCGGTTTCCACACCTAATTTTTCCGCCGCCGCAGCCAATGATATCTGGTTTTTATCTGTATAACCGTTCAGCCGCAGCTCGCCCTGAATAAACTTCTGCAAATCAAGGTATTTGCCTATTTTAAAGGTTCTGCCGCCCGATAGCAGACTTTCCTCGTTTTCCTTTATCGAGTAAAGGTCCGAGTCGCTCCAGGTCATTGTGACGGCGTTTTCGTCCGTCCATTCGTTAAAGCGGTCAACTGCCGTATCCAGCGGCACTCCCGCAAGCATTTTTTCGGTGGTAATGCCCGTAAGCTCCGCAAAGCGCCCCGTAACCTTTTTGGATATGGCTGATTTCACCGTCGCTTCAAAGGTATCGGTAATATCAAAACTTTCGTTAAGTTTTACCGCGCCTATCTGCAAAATCTGATTTATAAAACGCTTGTGCTTTACCGAATAGGCGCTGTCCCATTCAAGGTCAAGTATAATATATCTCATTGCTTTCTGCGCGACTCCGCTTTCATACGCTCTTCTTTATTAAGAATACGCTTGCGCAGGCGAATGTTGTGCGGTGTTATTTCCACAAGCTCGTCGTTCTTTATAAATTCGAGCGACTGCTCAAGAGAAAGGCGGGTCGGCGGAACTAAACGCAGCGCGTCGTCAGAGCCGGCGGCACGGGTGTTGGTCATCTGCTTTTTCTTGCAGACATTACATACTATATCCTCATTCTTCGGGTTTTCGCCCACTATCATACCCTCGTACACAGGTGTGCCTGCGCCTATAAACAGCCTGCCGCGGCTTTGGGTGTTGAAAAGCCCGTAGCCAGTAGCCTCGCCCGTTTCGTGGGCTATAATAGAGCCGGTGGAGCGCTGCTCAATATCGCCCTTATACGGCTGGTAGCTATCAAACACGTGGTTCATAATTCCGTTGCCGTTGGTATCGGTCAAAAACTGCGAGCGGTAGCCCAAAAGTCCGCGCGCAGGTATTAAAAATTCAAGGTGTGATACGCCGCCGTCGCGCGTGCCCATATTTTTAATTTCTGCCTTGCGTGTGCCGAGGCGCTCCATTACCGAGCCGACGTATTCCTCGGGCACCTCTATCATAAGCAGCTCAATAGGCTCTAAAAGCTCGCCGTTATCGCCTTTCTTGTAAATAACCTCGGGGGGCGAAACCTGAAACTCATAGCCCTGGCGGCGCATTGTTTCAATAAGAATTGATAAATGCAGCTCGCCTCTGCCCGATACCTTGAAAGTATCGGCGGAGTCTGTCTCCTCAACGCGCAGGCTGACATTGGTCATAACCTCTCTGAATAGGCGGTCGCGCAAATTGCGCGAGGTTACAAACTTGCCGTCCTTTCCCGCAAAGGGCGAGTTATTAACCATAAAATTCATAGCAAGGGTAGGCTCGTCTATTTTAACGAAAGGCAACGGCTCAATGCAGTCAGTAGCGCAGGCGGTCTCGCCTATTTCAAGGTCGGCTATTCCCGCAACCTGAATTATATCGCCTACCGACGCGCTTTCTTCCTCAACCCGCTTTAAGCCCCTATACATAAACAGCTTTGCGATTTTTACGTTTGATGTAGTGCCGTCCTTATGGCAAAGAGCGACGGTCTGCCCTACCTTTACCGTACCGCGGATAACTCTGCCTACGCCTATTCTGCCGAGGTAATCGTCATATTCAATATTTGAGAAAAGAATCTGTAACGGACCGTCGGTATCACCCTCGGGCGGCGCTATTTCCTTTACAATTTCATCAAACAGCGGTTTCATATCCTTGCCCGGAACATCGGGCGAATAGGTGGCATAGCCGTCTCTGCCCGAAGCGAAAATCACGGGAAACTCTATCTGCTCCTCGTCTGCTCCAAGCTCTATAAACAAATCTAAAACCTCGTCTACCACCTCGTGCGGGCGCGCCATGGGGCGGTCGATCTTATTAACTACAACAACCGCCTTTTTACCGAGTGCCAGCGCCTTTTTAAGCACAAAGCGGGTCTGCGGCATACATCCCTCAAACGCGTCTACAAGCAGTAAAACGCCGTCCACCATTTGCAGAATACGCTCAACCTCGCCGCCGAAATCGGCGTGTCCCGGAGTATCGACAATGTTTATTTTAATGCCGTTATACATAACGCTCGTATTTTTTGAAAGAATTGTTATACCGCGCTCGCGTTCAAGGTCGTTTGAGTCCATAACACGCTCGTTTACGGCTTCGTTTGCGCGGAAGGTTCCGCTCTGCTTTAAAAGCTGGTCAACAAGAGTTGTTTTACCGTGGTCAACGTGCGCAATTATCGCAACGTTTCTTAAATTTTCAATCTTAGCCATTTTAATACTTCCTTTACTTAACTAAAATATTATAATATAGTTTGCTGTTTTTGTCAACCTGCAAAGACCTGCGAACTTTTTAAAAAAAATGCGTAATGCGCCTTGATTTTTTTAATAAAAAACAATATAATGTATATACTACTATATAATTGATATATAGCGGTATGTAATTAAGGCATTTCATAACCGCCCGAAAGTATGTTAAAATATTAACAATCTTACCGAAGGAGAAAATGCCATGAAAAAGATATATCCTGTAATTGACAGTGCCGAATCGCTTGAAGCCGCCTTAAAAAGAGTCCGTGCGGCTCAGAAAAAGTTCGCGGAGTATTCGCAAAGTCAGGTGGACAGTATCTTTAAAGCGGCGGCAGCAGCCGCCGACCGTCAGCGTATACCCTTAGCCCGCCTTGCGGTTGAAGAAACCGGCATGGGCGTGGTTGAGGATAAGGTGATTAAAAACCACTACGCTGCGGAATATATTTACAACGCCTACAGGGATACAAAGACCTGCGGCGTTATTGAGGAGGATAAGGAATACGGTATAACACGAATTGCCGAGCCGATAGGCGTTATAGCGGCGGTAATTCCCACCACCAACCCCACGTCAACCGCAATTTTTAAGACATTGCTTGCGCTTAAAACGCGCAACGGAATTATTATAAGCCCTCACCCACGGGCAAAAAGCTCCACCGCCGAAGCGGCAAGAACCGTGCTTGAAGCGGCGGTTGCCGCGGGCGCGCCCGAGGATATTATTGCCTGGATAGATAAGCCATCGCTTGAAATGACTAATTTCATTATGAAAGAGGCAGATTTAATTCTTGCCACGGGCGGACCGGGAATGGTGCACGCCGCGTATTCAAGCGGCAAGCCCGCAATAGGCGTGGGCGCGGGAAATACGCCCGCCGTAATTGATACCTCGGCGGACATTACCCTTGCAGTAAACTCAATAATTCATTCCAAAACCTTTGATAACGGTATGATATGCGCGTCGGAGCAATCGGTAATAGTGCTCGATAAGGTCTACAAAAAAGTCAAAAAGGAATTTGCCGACCGCGGCTGTTATTTTCTTGACCGTGACGAAACAAACAAGGTGCGCAAAACCGTTATTATAAACGGTGCTCTGAACGCTAAAATAGTGGGTCAAACGGCGAAAACCATTGCCGACCTTGCTGGCGTTCATGTGCCGGACGGCACAAAAATACTGATAGGCGAGGTTGAAAGCGTGGAGCCGACAGAGGAATTTGCCCACGAAAAGCTCTCCCCCGTGCTTGCAATGTATAAAGCGAAGGACGCAGAGGACGCTTTTTCAAAGGCGGAGCGCTTAATTGCCGACGGCGGCTACGGGCACACATCCTCAATATATTTAAACCCGATTACCGAAAAAGAAAAGCTCGCCGAATTTGCAAGACGCATGAAAACCTGCCGCATACTCGTAAACACGCCTTCCTCGCAGGGCGGCATAGGCGACCTTTATAACTTTAAGCTCTCCCCCTCCCTCACCCTCGGGTGCGGCTCATGGGGCGGAAACTCAGTTTCCGAAAATGTGGGAGTAAAGCACCTGCTTAATATTAAAACCGTTGCCGAGAGGAGAGAAAATATGCTTTGGTTCCGCTCGCCCGAAAAGGTTTATATTAAAAAAGGCTGCCTGCCTGTAGCGCTTGAAGAATTAAAGGAGATAAACCCCCGCAAAAAGGCGTTTATAGTTACCGACCGCTTTTTGTATGAAAACGGCTACACACGTCCCATAACCGAAAAGCTTAACGAAATGGATATAGCCTACACCGTATTTTCCGAGGTTGAGCCCGACCCGACGCTGAAAATTGCAAAAAAAGGCGCAGAAATGATGACAAACTTCGCGCCGGATGTTATAATAGCAATAGGCGGCGGCTCCGCAATGGACGCGGCGAAAATTATGTGGGTGCTTTACGAACACCCCGACGCCGATTTTACCGATATGGCAATGTGCTTTTCGGATATACGAAAACGCATTTACACATTCCCTAAAATGGGCGAAAAGGCTTACTTTATAGCCGTGCCCACCTCTGCCGGAACAGGCTCTGAAGTTACTCCCTTTGCGGTTATTACCGACAGCGATACGGGCATTAAATACCCGCTTGCCGATTATGAGCTTATGCCAGATATGGCAATAGTGGACGCAGACCTGCAAATGTCCGCGCCGAAAGGGCTTACAGCCGCATCGGGAATTGACGCGGTATCGCATAGTATGGAAGCGTTCGCCTCAATGCTCGCGACCGATTATACCGATTCTTTAGCGCTGCGCAGCCTTAAAATTATGTTTGAATATCTCCCCCGCGCTTATGAAAACGGCGAGGGCGACCCCGAGGCGCGCGAAAAAACAGCTAACGCTGCCACAATGGCGGGCATGGCTTTCGCCAATGCGTTTTTGGGTGTGTGCCACTCTATGGCGCACAAACTGGGTGCTTTTCATCATTTGCCCCACGGCATTGCAAACGCGCTTATGCTGGATGAGGTAATACGTTTTAATTCGGCTGACGTACCCGCAAAAATGGGAACCTTCCCGCAGTACGCCTACCCACACACCAAGGCGTGCTATGCCGAAATAGCCGATTATTTGAACCTCGGCGGCAAAACCGACGACGAAAAGGTTGAAAGCCTTATTTCGGCGCTGGACGTGCTTAAAGATAAAATCGGCATAAAGAAAACCATACGCGATTATGTGCCGAATGAAGAAGACTTTTTAAACAGGCTTGACAGCATGACAGAGCAGGCGTTTGACGACCAGTGCACGGGCGCAAACCCGCGCTACCCGCTTATGAGCGAAATTAAGCAAATGTATTTGAACGCCTATTACGGCACACACGAAAAAATATAACAGGAAAGGAGACGGAAATATGAAGCTTGATAAAATAATTGCGGTTCGCACCGGTAAGACGGTATATAAGGACGGCGACCGCGTAATAAAGGTATTTGAAAACGGGTATTCCAAGGCGGATATACTGAACGAAGCGCTGAATCAGGCGCGAATTGAAGAAACAGGGCTTAATATACCGAAAATTCTCGGCGTTTCTACCGAAAACGGCAAATGGGCGATTATAAGCGAATATATAAAGGGTAAAACCTTAGCCCAGCTAATGACCGAAAACCCCGATAAATTTGATGAATACCTTGAACGCTTTGTGGATATTCAAATGGAGATTCACTCAAAAAAAGCCCCACTGCTTACAAAGCTCAAAGATAAAATGAACCGAAAAATAAATCAGGCGGATATTGACGCCACCACACGCTACGACCTGCACACGCGGCTTGAGGGTATGCCGCGGCACAACAAGGTATGCCATGGAGATTTCAACCCTTCAAACATTATCATAACCGACGACGGAACACCGTATATTATAGACTGGGCGCACGCGACCCAGGGCAATGCCTCTGCCGATGTTGCAAGGACTTATCTGCTTTTCTGGCTTGACGGCAATATTGAGGGCGCCAAAAAATATATGGAGCTTTTCTGCAAAAAAAGCGACACCGCAAGGCAGTATATTGAAAAATGGCTGCCGATAGTTGCCGCCTCGCAGTCGGTAAAGGGCAACGCAGAGGAGCGGGAGTTTCTGCTCTCGTGGGTTGATGTTGTAGATTATCAGTAAATCGTTCGTATTCCGAGGGAAAAAATTTCCCCTCGGAATACGGTCAATATAAAAAACGGAGGAAAACAGAAAATGAAAGTTACAGTATGTATCGGGAGCTCATGTCATTTAAAAGGCTCAAGGCAGGTTGTTGAGGAATTTCAGCACCTTATAGCCGAAAATGAGCTGCAGGACAAGGTGGAGCTCGGCGGAACGTTTTGCATGGGCAACTGCCAGCAGGGCGTTTGCGTAACGGTGGACGGCGAGCTTTACTCGGTATCCCCCGAAACCGCGAAATCATTTTTTGAAGAATACATATTAGCCAAAGCCTAATAGGAAAGGAATGACCTTTCATTATGTCGGAATTTTTAAAGCTGAAGAAATCCAACTGTAAAAACTGTTATAAGTGTATTCGGCATTGCCCCGTGAAATCAATCAGATTTTCGGGAAATCAGGCGAATATTGTCGGAAATGAGTGTATTCTGTGCGGCCAGTGCTTTGTGGTATGTCCACAGAACGCAAAGGAGATAGCCGACGAGACCGAGCGCGTAAAGGTGCTTATAGACTCTGGCGCGCCCGTAATTGCAAGCGTTGCGCCCTCGTTTATAGCGAATTATGACGGCGTGGGCTTTGAGGAATTAAAGGCGGCACTTAAAAAGCTCGGCTTTGCCGACGCGGAGGAAACCGCCGTGGGTGCTACCATTGTAAAGCGCGAATACGAACGGCTGCTTAATGAGGACAACCGCAATATTTTAATTTCCTCCTGCTGCCACTCGGTAAACCTGCTTATTCAAAAGTATTATCCGTCATGTCTTCCCTACCTTGCCGACGTGCTCTCCCCCATGCAGGCGCACTGCAAGGATATTAAACAAAGATACCCCAATGCCAAAACGGTATTTATAGGTCCGTGCGTTGCAAAAAAGGACGAAGCCGACTACTACACGGGCATTACCGACGCGGTGCTGACCTATGAGGAGCTGACCGAATGGTTTGAGGCGGCGGGAATTGTTCCCGAGAAAAAGCTTGATAAATCGGACGAAAGCCTTGCAAGATTTTTCCCCACCACGGGCGGTATTCTTAAAACAATGCAGAAAAATATGCGCCCCGATTATACATATTTGGCGGTAGACGGCGTGGAAAACTGTATGGCGGCGCTGCACGATATTGAAGAAGGCAACATTGAGCACTGCTTTATAGAAATGTCGGCGTGCGCGGGCAGCTGCATAGGCGGTCCCGTTATGGAAAAATACCACAGAATGCCCGTAAGGGATTATTACGCCGTGGCGCATTATGCAGGTAAAAAAGACTTTGACGTTGCGCAGCCCGACCCGTTTACTCTCCGCAAGGAAATGGAGTACATAGGCAGAAAGCTGCCCTACCCGTCCGAAAGCGAGATACGCGAGGCACTGCACCGAATGGGCAAACTGCGACCCGAGGATGAGCTTAACTGCGGCTCCTGCGGCTACAATACCTGCCGCGAAAAGGCGGTTGCCATAATTCAGGGCAAAGCCGAGGTTTCAATGTGCCTGCCCTTCTTAAAAGAGCGCGCCGAGAACTTCTCGGATAATATTATAAACAACACGCCGAACGGCATTGTGGTGCTTAACGATAAATACGAGGTGCAGCAGATAAACCGCGCGGCGCTGAAGCTTATGAATATTCCGCGCGAATCGGACGTTATGGGCGAGCCGATAATACGCATTTTAGACCCCAAGCCGTTTATGGACGTGCAGCGCACGGGCAGAACGGTAAGGGACGAAAAGGTTTACCTTGCCGAATATGATAAGTATATCGAACAGACGATAGTGCTTGATAAGGAATACAAGGCGCTTATATGCATTATGCGCGATGTTTCGGATGAAGAGCAGCAAAAGCAGCGCAAGGAAGAGCTGAGCCGCCAGACCGTGGAAACCGCCGATAAGGTTGTGGATAAGCAGATGCGCATAGTTCAGGAAATAGCGTCATTGCTCGGTGAAACTGCGGCGGAAACCAAGATAGCCCTTACTAAGCTGAAGGAGTCGATGACCGATGAATAATCTATGCGCGGACATCGGCTACCGCAGTATTTACCATGAGGGCGAGGAGCTTTGCGGCGACCATATAGACGTAATAGAGCAAGAGGACGGCTCAACGGTTGTAGTGTTGGCTGACGGGCTCGGCAGCGGAGTTAAGGCAAGTATTCTTTCCACCCTTACCTCAAAAATTATTTCCACCATGATAGCGGCGGGGCTGTCTCTTGAAGACTGCGTGCAGACCATTGCCGCCACCCTGCCCGTGTGCTCGGTGCGCAAGGTTGCATATTCCACCTTTACCATTTTGCGCATTGTGGGCAGCAATGAGGCGGAGCTTATACAGTACGATAACCCGGTTGCAATACTTTTGCGTGACGGCGAGGAGTACGATTACCACAAAACCGAGCTTAATATTGAGGGTAAAAAAATTTACCAATCAAAAATAAGGCTGCAGGAGGGCGATATGTTCGTGCTTATGAGCGACGGCTGCCCCCACGCGGGAATAGGCACGGAGTATAATTTCGGCTGGGAGCGCAAGGATATAGTCGAATTTATGAAGACCTTTTACCCCGTGGGCTATACCGCGAAGACCCTTTCCACCATACTTATTGATGAATGTAACCGACTTTACGGTGAAAAACCGGGCGACGACGCCACCGCCTGCGTAGTGAAAATTAGAAAACGCGAGCCTATGAATTTGCTGTTCGGCCCGCCCTCAAACAGGGATGACTGCGACAGAATGATGACCCTCTTCTTCTCGAAGGAGGGCAAGCACATAATCTGCGGCGGCACAACCTCGTCCATAGCGGCGAAATATCTCGGCAAGCCCTTAAAGCCAAAGCTTGAATTTATTGATAAGGACGTGCCGCCGATAGCCGAGCTTGAGGGCGTAGACCTTGTTACAGAGGGCGTTATAACCATAAACAAGGTGCTTTCCTACGCAAGAGACTATTTAAAGGATAACGAAAGCTATTCGCAGTGGGGCATTAAAAAAGACGGCGCGTCGCTTATCTGCCGCCTGCTTTTTGAGGAAGCGACCGATATTAACTTCTTCGTCGGCAGGGCGATAAACCCGGCGCACCAAAACCCCGACCTGCCCATAAATTTCAATATTAAAATGCAGCTTGTAACCGAGCTGTCCGATTGCCTTAAAAAAATGGGCAAGCGCATAAAGGTAAGCTATTTTTAGTTTATATTTCCCCGTTTTACAGCGGTAAAAGATAAGGAGACCCAAAAATTGAGAAAGTTTGATACCAAGGTTCAACATTTAAAGTACAAGGTTCTGCGCGAGGTAGCCCGCGAAGAATGGAACGGAACGTTAAGGGAGCATATGCTCGATATTCCGAAAAAAATAGTTCCCGGCAACGAGCCTACAATGCGCTGCTGCGTTTATAAGGAGCGCGCAATACTCGGCGAGAGAATTAAAATTGCCATGGGCGGCGATAAGGAAAACCCAAACGTAATAGAAGTTATTGAAATTGCCTGCGATGAGTGTCCTATGGGCGGTTACGATGTTACCGAGGCTTGCCGCGGCTGCCTTGCCCACCGCTGCGAGGATGTATGCCGCAGGGGCGCAATTACCTTTGACAGCCAGCAAAAGGCGCACATTGATAAAACAAAGTGCGTTGAGTGCGGTCAGTGCGCCAAGGTATGCCCCTACAGCGCAATACTCAACTTCAAGCGCCCGTGTATGAGCGCCTGCAAGGTGAACGCAATTTCTATGACCGAAACCAAAGCCGCCTGCATTGATAACGAAAAATGTATTTCCTGCGGCGCCTGCGTTTATCAGTGCCCGTTCGGCGCAATTACCGATAAATCGTTCATTATAGACGCTATAAATATGCTTAAAAATAAGGAAAATAAAGTTTACGCTGTTGTTGCCCCCTCAATTTCAAGCCAGTTCAGGTATGCTAAAATCGGTCAGGTAATTTCGGGCATAAAGGCGCTCGGCTTCCACACGGTAGTTGAGGCAGCTCTGGGCGCCGATATGGTAGCCTATACCGAGGCGCGCGAGCTTGCCGAAAAAGGATTTTTAACAAGCTCCTGCTGCCCCGCGTTTGTAAGCTATATTAAGGGTCAGTTCCCCGACCTTGCCGAGCACATTTCGCACAACCTCTCTCCCGCCGCAACCATTGCGAAATATATTAAGGAACACGACGAGGGCGCAAAGGTTATATTTATAGGACCGTGCACGGCTAAAAAAATGGAGTTCCAAAAGGAAGAGGTACGCCCGTATATCGACTGCGTTATCACCTTTGAGGAATTGCAGGCGCTGTTTGACAGCCGCGACCTTGAAATAACCGAAATGGCGGAGGACGTGCTTGATAACGCCTCTTACTTCGGCAGAATTTTCGCCCGCAGCGGCGGTCTGTCCGACGCGGTTGCAGAAGCTCTTAAAGAACAGAATATTACCGATTTTGAGCTTAAAGGCGTTTCCTGCGACGGCATTGAGGAATGTAAAATAGCGCTTATGAAAGCCCGCAAGAAAATAGGCGATACCAACTTTATTGAGGGTATGGCATGCGTAGGCGGCTGTATAGGCGGCGCAGGCTGCTTAACCCACGGCGATAAAAACAAAGCCGAGGTTGACAAATACGGCAAGGAAGCCTTTGAAAAGACCATTTCCGCCGCAATAGGCCAGCTTGGAAAGCTTAAATAATCGCCTGCTGCACTGAAAAGGCTGCCGTTTTAAAATCATATAAAGCTTAAGCACCCCGCTCTGCTTCGGAAAACCGAAACAGAGCGAGGTGCTTTTCAAATTGCTTTATCAGCTGTTAATTACGAATTTATGGAATACCTTTTTACCCTTTTTGAGTATCACTTCATTATCAAAGGAGCTCTTTTCAAGGGCAAATTTCGGGTCGGTCACCTTTTCGTCGTTCACGCTCACGCCACCCTGCTGAACCAAGCGGCGCGCCTCGCCGTTAGAGGCGGCAAGTTCGCCCTTTACCATCATAGCCAAAATGCCTATTTCACCGTCTGTGAAATCATCATCTGACAGCACGGTTGAGGGCATATCCGCGTGTGAGCCGCCGCCCGCAAATATTGCGCGAGCCGCCGCCTGCGCCTTTTCGGCTTCTTCCTCACCGTGAACAAGTTTTGTAAGCTCGTAAGCCAAAATTTCCTTTGCGGTGTTAAGCCGGCTGCCCTCCCACTCATCCATTTTGTCAATTTCCTCAAGCGGCAGGAAGGTAAGCATGCGTATGCACTTTAAAACATCTGCGTCGGCAACATTGCGCCAGTACTGGTAAAACTCATAGGGTGAGGTCTTTTCGGGGTCGAGCCATACAGCGCCCGAGGCGGTCTTGCCCATTTTTTTGCCCTCGGAATTAAGCAGCAGGGTTATAGTCATAGCATACGCGTCCTTACCCAGCTTTTTGCGTATAAGCTCGCTGCCGCCTAACATATTAGACCACTGGTCGTCGCCGCCGAACTGCATATTGCAGCCGTACTCCTTATAAAGGTGGTAAAAGTCATAGCTCTGCATTATCATATAGTTAAATTCAAGAAAGCTAAGACCCTTTTCCATACGCTGCTTGTAGCACTCGGCGCGCAGCATATTATTAACTGAGAAGCATGCGCCCACGTCGCGTAGCAGGTCAATATAATTAAGCTTTAAAAGCCAGTCGGCGTTGTTTACCATTTGCGCCTTGCCCTCGCCGAATTCTATAAAGCGGCTCATCTGCTTTTTAAAGCAGTCGCAGTTGTGTTGTATCTGCTCGGGGGTCATCATAGAGCGCATATCGGTTCTGCCCGAGGGGTCGCCTATATACCCCGTGCCGCCGCCTATAAGGGCTATGGGGCGGTTGCCCGCCATTTGCAGCCTTTTCATAAGGCAAAGCGCCATAAAGTGACCTACATGCAGACTGTCCGCCGTGGGGTCAAAGCCTATGTAAAATGTGGCTTTGCCGTTGTCAATAAGCTCGCGTATTTCCGCTTCGTCGGTTACCTGCGCTATAAGTCCGCGCGCTACAAGTTCATCATAAATTTTCATAGTTGTTTACTCCTGTCTAACAGCTCTTTCGCTGAATTATATAAATTTTCGGTCATTTGCGTGCCCGACATTATTCGGGCAATTTCATTTATTCGCTGCTCATATGAAAGCGGCGAAACGCTTGTAAAGGTTCTGTCCTTTTCCGCTTTCTTTTCTATTAACAGGTGGGTGTCAGCCATAGCCGCTATCTGTGCCAAATGCGTTACGCATATTACCTGTCTGTTTTCCGCAACCTTTTTAAGCTGCGTTCCCACCTTGCCGGCGGTGTAACCGCTGATTCCCGTATCAATTTCATCAAAAATCATAGTGCCCACGGGGTCACGGCCTAGCAGCACGCTTTTAATTGCCAGCATCACGCGGGATAATTCACCGCCCGAGGCTATTTTGCAAAGCGGCTTTACGCTCTCGCCGCGGTTTGCCGAAATCATAAACTCGGCGGTATCGCACCCGCGCTTGGTGTACCTGCCCTTGCTAAACTTCACCGTAAAGCGCACGTCGGGCATATTAAGGTAGGAAAGAATATCGCATACCTGCTTTTCAAACTCCGCCGCCGCTTTTTTCCTCGTCGCGGTAAGCTCGTCCGCTAAGGCTATAAGCCTGACGGTAGCGTCGTCAAGCAGGGCTGATAATTCCGCCGCCTTTTTATCGGAAAACTCGGTGTCATTAAGCTCTGTGCGCGCTTTTTCGAGAAACTCAAGCATTTCTTCCTCGCTGTTTCCGTATTTCGCCATAAGCTTATCCAGCGTTTCAAGCCTTGAGTTTATTTCATCTGGGTCAATATCCGCCAGTTCGGCGTTTTCAAGAAAATCGTAAAGCGCGGCGCTTACGTCCTCTGCCGCCGCTGCCGCGTCCGCTAAGGCGGAGGATTTTTTATCCCACTCATCATTACGCAGAGAGGAAAGGGATTTTTCCGCATCAGTCAGCAGCGATACCGCGCCGTCAAATTCGTCGTCGCCTTTAAGGGCTGAATACGCGCGCGAAAGCGCCTCGGCTGTTTTTTGATAATTTCTTGCGACAGAAAGTTTTTTTTGAAGTTTCTCATACTCCCCCGGCTTTATTCCCGCCGATTCAAGCTCGTTTATCTGGTATTTAAGTAAACCTACCCTGCGGCGTTTCTCGTCCTCGTCGGTTTCTGTCGCGGCAAGCTCTTTCCTTATTCTGTTCAGCTCACGGAACTCCGCATAATATTTACCCTTAATCGGGTCGTCGTCCGCCACCGCGTCAATATAATCCAAATGCCGCTCGGGGTCTAAAAGCGCCTGATTATCATGCTGACCGTGAATATTCACAAGGTGTTTGCCTATTTCTTTAAGCTCAGTAGCCGTTACGGGGCGGTCGTTCAGCTTTATAAGCCCCTTGCCCGCTGCGGAAAGGCGCCGCCTTATAACTATATTTCCGTCATCATCGGGTGTAACGCCCGCGTCCGACAGAGCCGCAGCGGTTGCATTATCAAGCTCACCGAAAACGGCGGATACCTCGGCGGTATCGCACCCCGCGCGTATAAGTTCCTTTGATGTGCGCTCGCCCAGCACCGCGTTTATCGCGTCAATTACTATGGATTTACCCGCGCCCGTTTCGCCTGTTAAAACGTTAAATCCGGCGGAAAACTCAATATCCGAGCGCTCTATTACAGCTATGTTTTCTATATGCAGAAATTTAAGCATTTTTCTTCCCCGCTATGCAAGCAGATTTTTAAGCTCACGAGTCAGGCTTTCGGAGTCCTGTTCGTTGTAGGTTACAATAATAATTGTATCGTCCCCCGCTAAAGAACCGAGCATCATATCGCCGAACAGCTCGTCCACCGCAACGCAGGCGGGCGACGCCATACCCGTGTAACACTTTATAACCACATTATTAAGCGCATAGGCAACGCTTTTTACCGAGCGCGCAAAAAGCTCGCGGTAGTGGCTGTCGGTATGTGACGCGGTCTGCTCCGCCGCTATATAGCGGTAGTTGCCGTCGCGGTCGTGCCCCTTTACAATGCGCAGCTCCTTAATATCCCGCGATACGGTGGATTGCGTTACGTCAAACCCATCCGCTATAAGCGCGGCTTGCAGATCCTCCTGCGTTAAAAATATTTTTTCTTTTATAAGCTCTAAAATTTTTTCCTGACGTTTACTTTTCATTTTAAATGCTCCTGCCGTCTTTGAATTTGCCGGAAAGTGTTTTATAAAACGACCTGTCGTTCAATCTTATAAGTTTGGCGTACTGCTTTGAGCGCCTTATCAGTATATCGGTATACGGTTTTACCGCCGCAACCTTTCTGCCGTCAATCGTCAAATAAATATCGGTACGCTTTTTTGAATACGCTTTTACCTTAATTGTGTTTTCCGCACCTAAAAGTATCGGCTTTGCCGAAAGCGAATGTGAGCAAATGGGGGTTATACAAATACTTTGGGTAAGCGGGTCTATTATAGGTCCGCCGGCGGACATGGAGTAAGCGGTTGACCCCGTGGGGGTTGAAATAATAAGTCCGTCCGCCCTGTAATTTATGCTGTCGCCGCCGAGTATTACCGAAATATCAATTATTCTTGAAATAAACCCGCCGGTTATAACCGCGTCGTTAAGCGCGTTGTATTCACCGAGCCGCCTGCCGTTTTCAAAAACCGTGACCGACAGCATCATACGCTTTTCCACAAAATATTCGTTTTGCTTCAGCTTGTGCAAAAGCTCCAGCTCGTTTTGCTCTATATTTGCAAGGTAACCCACCCTGCCGGCGTTTATGCCGAGCACCGGCTTATTATCGAACGCGGCGCGCTTTGCATAGCGTATTATAGTGCCGTCGCCGCCGATAGTAATAATTATATCAGCCGCCTTATATAACTGCTCCTCGGGTAATTGCTTAAAGCCCGCAAAGTTCATTCCCTCGGGTAAAAAAGCCTCAATTTCCTCGTTTTTCAGTATTTCGCTGAGTCGCATTACAACGTCTGCCGCTCCGCGTTTATCAAGATTGGGCAATACCGCCGCCTTCATAGTTTCACCTCTCTAATGCTTTGTATGAGCTTTCCACTACCTCCGCTGCGCACATTTCGCAGCGGTTTTCGCTTTTTTCAGCCTTTTCTATATAGCATAAATATTCAATATTCCCCTCGGGTCCCTTTATGGGGGAAAAATCAAGCCCTAAAAGAGAATAATTATTTTCCGCAATTAAACCGATTATTTTTTCAATAACCGCAATATGCACCGCTTTATCCCTTACAACGCCCTTTTTGCCTACATTTTCGCGCCCCGCCTCAAACTGCGGCTTTATAAGACATACCGCGCGCCCGCCCTCTTTCAAAAGAGTGCGTAAATTAGGCAGTATGTGGTAAAGCGATATAAACGAAACATCAACCGAGGCAAAGTCTAATTCATCGGGCACCTGCTCGCGCGTTACATACCTGAAATTGGTGCGCTCAAGGTTTATCACGCGCTCGTCGGTTCTTAATTTCCACGCCAATTGCCCGTAGCCTACATCTATGGAATACACCTTTTTCGCGCCGTTTTGCAGCATACAGTCGGTAAAGCCGCCCGTTGACGCGCCTATATCGGCGCAAATGCAGTTTTCAAGACTTATGTTAAAACTTTTCATAGCCTTTTCAAGCTTTAAGCCGCCGCGGCTTACATATTTTAATGTTTCCCCGCGAACCTCTATTATATCATCGGGCTTTACGGTATTTCCCGCTTTATCTGATTTTTGGTTGTTTACATAAACTATACCCGCCATTATAAGCGCTTTTGCCTTTTCGCGGCTTTCAGCAAAGCCGCGCTCAAACAGGGCAATGTCAAGTCTTGTTTTTTCGGTCATTTGCAAGCCCCCTTTAAAGCGTTTATCATACTCTCGGTATCAAGCCCCGCATTTTTCAGCGCCGCCGAAACCGCGGCGGTGGGTACGAATTTATTATCAATTGCGTGTATTATATACTTCCCGCCGTAGCCGTTTTCCAGCAGCCGTGCGGCGCAAAGCTCGGCTATACCGCCGTTTTTCATTCCTTCTTCAAAAAAGTGCAGTTCCTTGTATTTCTGCATTTCGTTTATAAGACTGTCTGAAACAGGGTATATTTTATTAAGCTTTATAAGCGTTACATCAGGCAGCTTTTTCTGCGCTTCAAGCGCGTTTTGGAAAATTCTGCCGTAGGTTACAATTGCCTTTTCTCCGCTGCCCTCAAACACCGTGTAATCGCCCGAAATTTCTTTTTCCGCACCCGATTTTTCACAGCCGCGCGGGTATCTTATAGCAACAAATCTGTCGCTTTGCGCTGATAATTCAATATTCCTTTCAAGCTCTTCGTAATATGTGGGCGAATACACCGTCATACCGGGAACAGAGGTTAAAAAGGAAACGTCAAAAAGCCCCTGGTGAGTCTCGCCGTCCTCCCCTACTATTCCCGCACGGTCAATAAGCAGGCGAACCGGAAAACCGCCTATTGCAATATCGTGAATAACCTGGTCAAAGCCGCGCTGCAAAAACGAAGAATAAACTACAAAATACGGTTTCAGCCCCGCGCTTGCAAGCCCCGCCGCAAAGGTTACGGCGTGTTCTTCGGCAATGCCTACGTCAAAAAAGCGTGATTTAAACCTGCCCGCAAATTCGGTAAGCCCCGTGCCCGCCGCCATAGCCGCGGTTATGGCGCAAACCTTTTCGTCTTTTTCGGCTATTTTGCAAAGGGCGGCGCCCGCCACGTCGGAATAGGTGCGCTTGCCGCTGAATTTAGCGCCCTTATCAATATCAAAAGCCGAAACGCCGTGGTAATCTCTGGGGGAAGACTCCGCGTAAGCGTAGCCCTTGCCCTTGGTGGTAATAACGTGTATTACCGACGGGCGCGAATAGGTTTTTGCAACCTCAAAAAGCTGCTCCATTGCCTTTACGTTGTGCCCGTCAACAGGTCCTAAATAATTAAAGCCCAGCGCCGAGAATATATTTTCGTGGTAAATAAGCTCCTTTACCGCCTCTTTAACCTTGTAAACGGCGTTGTTAAGCGGCTTGCCTACAAGCGGAATCGCCAGTAAAAAGCGGCTTAAGGCAAACTTGAAGTGGTGGTAATGCGGCTTGTTGCGCATTTTTGTAAGGCTGCGCGCAAGCGCCCCCACATTGCGGGAAATGGACATTTTATTATCGTTAAGCACCACAATAAAATTGCTCCTGCCCGAGCCCGCGTTATTAAGCGCCTCATACGCCATACCGCCCGTCATAGCGCCGTCACCTATAATTGCGACCGCCGTGCCGTTTTCGCCTTTCAGCTTTTTAGCGCGGTAAATGCCGTAAGCGGCTGATATGGAATTACTGCTGTGCCCCGTTATAAAGGGGTCGTGCTCGCTTTCATCGGGGCGCATATAGCCCGAAAGCCCGTTTTCGGTGCGTATGGTAGAAAATTTATCAAACCTGCCCGTTAAAAGTTTATGAGTGTAGGATTGGTGACCGACGTCGAAAATAAGCGCGTCCTCGGGTGAAGAAAAGCTCCTGTGCAAAGCAACCGTCAGCTCCACCGCGCCGAGGTTAGACGCTAAGTGCCCGCCGTTTTTTGAAACGGTGGATACTATGCAATCGCGTATTTCCTGACAAAGCAGCGATATTTCGTCATAATTAAGTTTTTTGACATCATCAGGCGATTTTATTTTGCTTAATAGCTTGTACTCCAATTATTATAACATTCCTTTTAAAACTTTCTGTCAAGCAGGTCGGCGGTAAGCTCGCGCAAAGCGGCGTTATCGCCCTTTATTTTGCAAAGCGCCGTAAGCGCCTCGTTTGATAGCCGCTCAGCCTCTGCCTTAGCGCCGTCAATTCCGAGCAGAGTCACATAGGTGGTTTTTCCGTTCTTTTCGTCGCTGCCTATCGGTTTGCCGAGAGTCTTCTCATCGGATGTGCAGTCTAAAATATCGTCGATTATCTGAAAAGCAAGCCCCAGCTTTTCGGCGTACTCGGCGGCATACTTTAATTCTTCCTCGTCCGCCCCCGCTAAAATACTGCCGCAAACCGCCCCCGCCGATAAAAGGCAGGAGGTTTTTTTAAGGTACATTCCGCGAAGCTGCTCAATAGTCGCTCCGCTTTTTTCGAAAGCAAGGTCTTCAACCTGACCGCCTACCATACCGCTTATTCCCGCATTTTCGGCAAGCACTGCTATGGCTTTTAACACTCTGTCCGCCGGTATACCGTCGGTTTCAGCCGCCGTTTTAAAGGCCAAGGTAAGCAGTGCGTCGCCCGCAAGCAGCGCGGTGTCTTCCCCGAACGCCTTGTGGCATGAGGGTCTGCCGCGGCGCATATCGTCATTATCCATACATGGCAAATCATCGTGTATCAGCGAGTAGGTATGTATCATTTCAAGCGCGGCGGCAAAATTCAGCGCGCTATCGCCTTTACCGCCGCAAAGCGCGTAAAATTCAAGCAGTAAAATGGGTCTTATGCGCTTTCCGCCCGATAAAAGACTGTATTTCATAGCCTGCGCCGCCGAATTATCAGCGGTAATACTGCTTTCAAGCTTTTTTTCTATATCGGGTAAAAAACGTTCATAGCTCTTGCTCATTTTCTTCCTCCGCCTCGGTCAGGGTTATTATTTTCTGTTTCGCGGTTTCAAGCGTTTTTCTGCAATCGTTTGTAAGCTTTGTTCCGCGCTCAAAAAGCTTTATTGACTCGTCAAGCGTTATATCTCCGCTTTCAAGCTGCGCCACTATATTTTCAAGCTCCGAAATTGATTTTTCAAAATCCGCGTTTCGGCTCATACTGTCTGCTCCTTTTCGGTTACTTTGCATTTAACGTTACCGTCGGTAAATTTAAGGGTTATACTGTCTCCGGCATTCAGTTCTTCGGCTTTTCGCACCGTTTCGCCGGATTTTATCGCCACTGCGTACCCGCGCGCAAGGGTTTTAAGCGGGCTTAACGTATCAAGCCGCGCGGCAAATTCCGCAAGACAGCCGCCTTTTTCGGAAAGCAAGGCTGAGTACGCCGATAAAAGCTTATCAGCCGCCTTGTCCGCCCGCTCGGCGCGGCGCTCCGTTATAGCCGTTTCCGGGCTTTTGAAGAATCGGGAGGATAAAACCCCCGCAAGCCGCGCTGAAGCACGCTCATATTTCGCGGTCAAAGCGGATTTTAATAAAGACTCAAACCTTGCAAAGCGGCTTTCAAGCTCCGATTTATCGGGCACGGCAAGCTCCGCCGCGGCTGACGGTGTGGGCGCGCGCATATCCGCCACGAAATCACAAATGGTAAAATCAGTCTCGTGCCCCACAGCAGATATTACGGGTACGGGGGACGCGGCTATTTTCCGCGCAAGCGTTTCGCTGTTGAACTCCCACAAGTCCTCTGCCGAGCCGCCGCCCCTGCCAATTATTATAATATCGGCAGCGTTCAGCCTGTAAAGCCTATCAAGGGTCGAAAGCATTTGCGGCACGGCGGTCTCCCCCTGCACGGTAACGGGGCACATTATAACCCGCGCCACAGGGTAGCGCCGCTTTAAAATGCTCAAAATATCTTTTACGGCGGCGCCCGTATCGGATGTTACTACCGCTATATTTTTAGGGTATTTCGGCAGCGGCTTTTTGCGTGATGTATCAAACAGCCCTTCGGCATTCAGCTTTTCCTTAATGCGCTCAAATTGCAGCGCCAGCGCCCCCGCGCCTACGGGGAACATCTGCTCGGCGTAAAACTGATACTGTCCGTCTTTCTCATAGAGTGATACTCTGCCCCGCAGCACCACAGTATCGCCGTCGCGCGGGTCAAAGCGCACGCCGTTCGCCATCGCCCTGAACATAACGCAGCGAATCGCGGCGTCATCATCCTTTAAGGTAAAATACCAGTGCCCGCTGGCATAGTGGTTTTTAAAGTTGGAAAGCTCTCCAGTTACCGTAACATATTGAAGGTGACTGTCGCCCTCCAGCAGCGATTTAACATAAAAATTGAGTTGCTTAACGGTTATTGCGGCAATTTCTGCTATCATATTAAAGCGTTTTTGAAACGGTTGCAAGTATACCGTTTACAAATGAAGCATCATCGGTGGTAGCATATTTTTTGCAAAGCTCCACCGCCTCGTTAATTGAAACCGATACGGGAATTTCATCAAAATACTTCATTTCGTAAATTGCAAGTCGCAATATGCAAAGCGCGGTTTTGGAAATTCTTTTAATGTTCCAGCCCACCGAATTTTCGGATATCAGCCCGTCAATCTCCTCTATATGCTCATAAACGCCCGGAAATACCTTGTTTATATATTCATCCGGCTCTAGGTCTCTTACTTCTTTAGCCGTTTCCAATATTTCGTCCGTTTCGTTGCTGTTAAATTCCTTTTCAAAAACAAGAATGAACGCTTCTTCCCTTGCCTGTTTTCTGGTCATACCGCACCCGCTTTCAGAATAATGTTTACAAATTATTATACACCATATCTCCCTGCTTTTCAAGCTGTAAATACTATTGTCGACGAAAAAACCTCTTTTACGGTATTTTGCACCGTAAAAGAGGTTGCACCGGGCTTTTGGGAGTTTTATTTTTTGCAGTATATTTTAATTGTTTCAGCTGTAAATTCGGCGGTGCCGTCTCCGCCGTAATTGTCAATACTCTCAGTAAATTTCGCGTCGGATACATATATTTTCCCAAGCTCCGCTAAAATCTCATTTGAGCATTTATAGTAATGCTGGGTTATAAAGCTTTGCAGCTTTTTAACCTGCTGTTGTACTTCCGCACTGCCCTGGTCTTTGCCCCGCAAATCTCCAAATTCAGCGAAAATCAGCATAAAACATACGCCCGCCCGACAAAACATTATGCCGGCAGACGTATGCTTATTTTTATATTTCACCTTTATATTTCCTTTTTGTTGCCATTCCGCCGCGTATGTGACGTTCCTGCTTGTTTTTTTCCAAAACCTTTTTAACCTGCTTGTAAAGCTGCGGATTCTCATGTCTCAGCCTTTCGGTAACATCTTTATGTACGGCTGTCATATATTAGAACGCTCTGATCCAAACCAAGCTCGCCAAATAAACGCAAATATATATCCACATTCCCGTCCTTATCAACCTCGATTTTCTGAATGATTTTTTTCAGCTGGGCGTTTGTCATATTTCTGACGTCTGTTATGTCTGAGATTTCCTTAAAGGTATTATTTAATATTACCTCTAACTGCTCTCCCTTTGTAAGATGATAGGAAACCATTTTAAGCTCGTTTTGAAGTCTTTCCAGTTCTTTTTTGCTTCCGCCTATTTTTTCATTCATTTCGGCTCTTGTTATAATATCGTCGGTGTATAAATCTATATACTTTTGTCTTGTGTTTTCAAGCTTCGCAATTTTGGTTTTAAGCTCTTTTTCATAAGAGATATTTTCATCCTTCGCCTTATAGACCCGCCGAAATTCATCCACAACATATTTAACAACATTTTTTCTGTTTGCAAGTAATTCGGCAAAATAATTCTGTAGAACATCTATAAGTTCATTTTCATCAACCGTTACGGCGTTCGGGCAGCTATCAACACCTTTGCTGTTATGACCGGAGCATACCCACTTGATATATGTGTTTTTATATTTACGCACACTTCGCCGGAACGACCAGCCGCACTCCTTGCATTTTATAAGGGTTGAAAACAAATGCTTGTTGCTTTGCTTAACATTATCTGTTTTAAAGCGCTTGTTACGCTCGCTTATAATCTGCCGCACCTGTTCGTAAAGCTCGGGTTCTATAATTTTAAGCTCCGGCTTTTCGGTTACCATCCATTCGGTTTCGTCACGCTCGGCGCGTTTGCCGGTTAAAAAATCTTCAACCTCTTCCTTGCCGTTTATCACCTTTCCGGTATACAGTTCATTTGTGAGTATACGGCATACGGCGTTTTGACTCCAACGGCAGTTTCTTTTGGTTTTAATGCCGTTTTCGTTAAGTACATTTGCAATTTTCGCAGCGCCGCACCCATAATTTACATATAAATCATATATTTGTTTTATTACCAAAGCTTCCTGCTCGTTAATTGCAAGATTAAAATAGTCTCCCGGTATTTTATCATAGCCGAACACTAAATTCGGCACTTTGCCTTTTTCAGCATTGATTTTTTTACCGAATTTAACACGCTTTGAGGTATTCGCGCTTTCTTCCTGCGCCAGTGCGCCGAATATTGTAAGCACAAATTCACTGTTTCCCATGCTTGTCATATTTGCGGTTAAAAACTGAGTTTCAATTCCGAGCGCCTTTAATTTCCTGATATTTTGGAGCAGGTCAACCGTATTTCTTGCAAAACGGGAAATATCCTTAACAACAACCATATCAAACAAATGCAGCTCGGCGTCGGACATCATTTTTAAAAATTCCTTGCGGTTTTTGATTTTGGTGCCCGAAATCCCCTCGTCTGCGTAAAGTCTTACAAGGTTGTCCCCTGTTTTGGCGGTATAATCAGCGAAAAACTTTTTTTGTGCTTCAAGCGAATTAAGCTGATCTTCCTTTTCGGTTGACACTCGGCAATATGCTGCAATGTTCATTCTTATTCCTCTGTAACTTCTCGTATTTTGTTACTTCTATTATAATTGTATGAAATTGCTTTGTCAACAAAAAAGCAGACTAAACAGTGCACTTTACACCGTTTAATCCGCTTTTGTCAAATAAGTTTTTTTACTGAATCAATGAACTGATCCATTTCACCGAAAACCACTTCGACGATTACCGACCAATTTACTCCGTCGTAATCATGAACCAATCTATGCCGTAACCCCGAAACAATGTTCCAAATTATTTCCGGATGCTCCAACTTAAATTCGGGACTCAATTTATATACCTGCTCGCCGATATTATAAAGCGGCGTTGTAACCGCCCATTGTGAAAATTCATCCGTCAGCAGCATTTCCTTTGTGATTGAACGGTTTTCGATTTGAAGCTTTAACGATTCCCATGTTGAAATTATTTTTTTAAGTCTTTCGGTATCAGAAGTTTTCATGCAATCTTAATCCCCTCATTAACTGCATTTCTGTAAAATTCGGAGTCACTGTTGACCTCACAAATCTCAAACGCGTCAACATCTTTACCGGTTGCAGTTCTCAATTCCTCGGCAAATGCAAATATATTGGTCTTTTTAAAGCCGTCTCCGCCGAATACTATAATATCAATATCCGATTCGGGTGTTTCTTCACCGCGGGCATACGAACCGAAAAGGAGCGCATAATCCGCGTCATAACGCTTAAGCAAATATTTTACAATTTGTTCTATTTGTTTTCTCGTCAACATAATAAAGGCTCCTTTCCTAAACTAATTATATTATATACGAATCAAAGACAATAATCAATCCTCATTTTTAATTTTTTCCTGTGCTGACTTCACGGCATTTTCCGCCTTTACAGCATTGACCTGCATTAAAATTTTTAATATGTATTCGGCAGACTTGTCCGGCGGATTGGGATTGTGAAAATGATATTTAAGCTTCGGTTGTTTCATTCCCACACCCCTTTATTTCTTATATTTAATCTTATGCACAAACGCAATACAATAATACTTATCTTTTTAATCTGTGTGCTTTCTCCTATTGTGATTTTCTTATGAAAGCACAACATACGTTATTCCTCCGCTCTTTTAACACTTGCAAGATAAATATTTGTCACATCCTCACGCTCGTGACCTAAAAGCCGTGACACCTCAAGCTTTGCGGTATGTTCATCTTTCCCGTTCATAACGAAGAGCTTATACATTTCGGCAGCATAGTTATGTCTTAATCCATGAAAAGTAAGGGGCGACATTCTGTTTCCATCTGCGGCAATTCTTCTGTTTTTCAAAACAAATTGCTGAAATTCTGTTTTAACAATATGTGTAGCTTTATTAGGCGGCACAAACAGTTTTTGCCCGGGAGGTGTTACCTTTAAAAGCTTTTCAAGCTCTATACTTATGCTTTTGTTTATAGGTATTTCGCGCATCTTTCCGCCCTTACCCTTTACAGTTATAATTCCGTCTCTGATTGCTTTTTTCGCCGCTGCGGTATCAATTCTCAATGCTTCGTGTAGTCTAAGTCCTGCATAACGTGCAAGTATTAACATTGCTACATAATCCTCACGACCTGCTTTCCAACATTCGGCAATCATTCGGTTTAATTCACCGGCGGACCATGTTCTATCTGTTCCTGAAAACTTTCTTCTCTCAAGGCAAAATTCACAATTTTCCGGAAGAACATATTTTGCTGCCGGAATCTTGTCATGCCAAAATCGAATTGCCGCTAAATCGGTTTTAATTGTTGCGGCGGAATACCCGATATTTTGCATATAGCTTATATATCCGGATAAATGCTTTCCGCTGATATTCGCAAGCTTTTGAAGATTGTATTCACAACCTACAAATTTTAGAAAACGCTTGTAAGCCTCAAAATAGCGCTCTCTTGTTTTATAGCTTCCCTGCCTGTTATGACGGTATAGCTTTTGCGCCTGTGATAATAAATTAAAATAATAATTTGACATTAAAAAACTCCTTTCGGGCATAATAGCCCCTTTAAATTTGGCGCGTTTCCGCGCAATTTCTGTATAGTACCTTCTGCGAATGTCCCATAACAGCGCAGATTCTGCATATCAATGAGATACTGTCTCTGTTATTCCTGTATAATTTTTGTTTAGTAAATCTCCGCATAAGACTTTTAAAAGTCCAAGGCAGAACCTTCGCGGTGTTGCACCGAACGGAATAAATTCCGTTGCAATCAGCAGGTGCTGTTTGGAAAATTCTATTTTCCGAATAATTCTTTTTTGAATCCCTCCATTTCATAATTTAATATCGTACTCTGTTCGCGCTTTTAGCTCCAGATCCTCCATCACTACACCTCAGCGCTTTACTGCTTGTCAAGAATACTATTCTTGATTTTTCTTTTGTCAGTAATAAATAGACCGACCTATCCTGTTCTTTTACAGAAATTAGGTCGGTCAATCTTATGATTACCGCGTTTATTTTCTTGATATATTTTAAGTTACCTTAAAAATACAAAAAGGTCGGACTCATCCCTTACGAGAAAAGTTCGACCAAGTTACTTTAACCAATGTCATAATTTTAAAAAACAAATTTGACAATATTCTTAAACCATTTAACAATTACAGTATAATAAACGATTCTGAGTTTGTCAAGTATTTTTTATTATTATATTCCTAATTTTTCTGTAGGTTTACAATAGATGTGTTACAGAGATTAAAAAAAGAGTGACGAATGGAGCTTTCTGTGTTACAGTTAAAGTTGCGACACCAACTGAAAGGAAGCACCATTCGTCATGAATACTGTAACACAAACAATGCTGTACCGTCAAGCCCTAATTAACTATGCAAATAAAAAAGGTGTAACAAAAGCGGCAATCAGATACAAAACAAACCGTCAGTATATTTACCGTTGGCAGAAAAGATATGACGGAACGCTGCAATCATTAGCAGACAAATCACACCGACCGCACCATCACCCTAATGAACA
>ERZ827490.231-NODE-231-length-94964-cov-31.986029_pt1 | contig 94964 bp, 75 predicted proteins | sample MGYA00519770_ERZ827490 | MGnify/ENA primary metagenome ERZ827490 (study PRJEB31778, sample SAMEA3449324) | human gut metagenome | biome: human gut; feature: human-associated habitat; material: faeces | place: United Kingdom | collected 2010/2012 ... | reverse complement strand
CACCTCTCCCAAGGGGAGAGGCAAGGGATGCTCGCACGGTACACCGAAAGGTGTATAGAAGTGCGCTTTTATCAGTTCGGCTTTCCGGTTCACCCGGCTTACGCCTGCGGTACATCCGCAGTGCTTTCAACGGCAGCAGCTGTCTTTTTCTTTTTTCCGAGATTTTCAGCCGAAATTTCACCTGCTTTTGCAAGCGCAAGCTTTGTCAGCACGGGGCCCGCAAGTTCATAAACAAGTGTTGCAAACAGTGCAACCGTCACAACCTGCGCGGAAAGCGTTTGCGGAAGGTCGCTTGCGGCAACCATCTGCGCCATGCCGATTGCAACACCTGCCTGCGGAAGCAGCGTAACGCCGAGGTATTTGCGCACCTTTGGATCGGCATGGGACATTGCCGCTCCGGTGAACGCGCCGAAATACTTGCCGGCGGAACGTGCAATGATATAGATAATGCCGGGAATCCCGACCGTCAGCAGGATTGAAAAATCAAGCTCCGCACCCGAAAGCACGAAGAAAAGCATGTATAATGCAGGCGTCCAGCCCTCGCAAAGCTCCATCGCAATGACAGAGTCGCTGCGCATGTTTGCAAACACCGCGCCAAGCATCATGCAGGTCAGCAGTGAAGAAAGCTCCCACATTTCCGAAAGTGCAACGCAGGCAAAAACCGCCGCAAGCATCAGGCAGAGACGGTTTGCTTTGGACTTGAAAAAGCGCATTACAAACGCAAGCACGGCACCCATAACGCCGCCCGTAAGCAGGGAAAGGCCGATTTCGCGCAGCGGATCAAGCACGATTGCCTGAACCGTCAGCGCATCGCCGGAGGCAAATGCCTGTGCAAGTGCAAAGCAGAGGGAGAAGATCATCAGGCCGACCGCATCATCAAACGCCGTAACGGGCAGGAGCGTGTCCGTAACGGGGCCCTTTGCCTTGTATTGGCGAACAACAAGCAGTGTTGCGGCAGGTGCGGTTGCAGCCGCAATTGCACCGAGAAGCAGCGCACGGGGAACGCGGTATTCACCCGGCACAAGCAAAAGCGAAAGCAGCACGAGAAGCACGGTCATAACAGCCTGAACAACTGTGATAACGACAATCTTGCCGCCGAGTTTTTTCAGCAATGACAGCTTAAATTCGCCGCCGATCGAAAAAGCAATGAAACCCAATGCGGTGGTTGTGATAATCTTTGCGCTTTTGATATCGCCGTTTGTGACAAGTTTCAGCACAAAGGGACCTATCAGAATGCCTGCAATAAGGTAGCCCGTGACATTGGGCAGGTTGAGCAGCTTCATAAGGCGGGACAGGGCAAGGCCGCCCGCCATTGCGATTGCAAGAATCAGCAGAATTTTCATGTTGTTTTTCCTTTCAGTTCGAATTCCGCCTTTTATCCGGCGGTGCGAATTTTCGACAAATTTCGCGCACACCGGCGCGGTGGAACGTGCGCCGCTTTTCTGCCGTGCACCAATGAACACGCCGTCGGTATCTTTCAGCGCGCTTATTCTTTGGAATGCCGCCGAACGGCGGTTTCCGTTTTATATTTACTTAGGTCGGTTTTCGATTATCGTTCCGCGTGCGTTATTCCGCATCGATTCCTTCGAACGAAAGCACGGGCAGCGTGAACATGACGCCTTTTTTGCCCAATCCGTGCGTGTTGCGGCGGATAACGCGCTTTGCATGCTCAAGTTGATCATCGTTCAGCAGCAAAAACGCAGTGTGACTGGATTCAAAATCATGGCTCATGATTTTGCTGACTCGACCGAAAATCGGCGGTGCGTCAACGTTGCTGTTCAGCAATGCGTGTTTAAGGCTTGTGGACTGAAAAACGATGCCGTTCATTCCGTGTGCGCGAAGCCCTTCAAGCGTTGCAAGAAATTCATCGCAATCGTCGATCGTGATAACAAGAAGCTGCATGGATTAACCCTCCTTCAGACTCTTTTTTATATGCAATGATTATAGAACCGATTCGGGGAAAAGTCAAGGGCACGCAAAAGACCCGCACGTCCCTTTAAGCAAATTAAGCATAAAGCAAATTAAAAAAGCCCTTGCAAAACAAGGACTTTTTGTTGGTACACCTTCAGGGGCTCGAACCCTGGACACCCTGATTAAGAGTCAGGTGCTCTACCAGCTGAGCTAAAGGTGCATTCACTCTTTCAAGTGCATATCACATTATACTCGGATTTTGTACAAAGTCAAGACCGTTTTGGACAGGATTGAAGATATATTTTTAATTCCGTCTTCAACCGTATTTGTGCCGCACCGATAGGGCGTATTTAAAGAGTTGAAGAGAGAAGAAACGTCATCCGTACAATGCGTCTGAGGCACAGGTGCGGGTTCAGCACATCGGTAAGTGGAGAACCCTCACCCTTCACTCTCCACTCTCCACTCTCCAAACTCCGCTCTTAACTTTCCACACTCTGCTCTCCGCTCCCAATTTCTCATTTCTCCTACCTATATAAATGTACCTTTAAATGCGCCTTTCGGGCTTGCCGAACTCCTTAAAATATGGTATAATAGAATGAAGGTAATAATGCCGCATAATGCGGCAGGGCGGAGGCTTTGCGTGTACATCACCGCCGTAAGACTTTATTGTTTCAGAAGTTATACGGAGCTGCGGTTTGAGCCTGCAAAGGGGCTTAACGTCATTGTGGGCGCAAATGCGGCGGGCAAGACGAACATTCTGGAATCCGTTTTCCTTGCTGCGTTGGGCAGGAGCCACCGAACGCGCCGCGATGCGGAACTTATCAACTCCCTTTCCGACAAGGCATATGCGGGCATTGAGCTTGTGAGTGCAACGGGGAAGCACAGCATTGAACTCAAGCTGTTTTCCGGCGCACCGAAACAGGTTTTTATCGACGGGCAGCGCATCAGACGCATGGGCGAACTTATGGGCGTTCTGAACGCCGTAATGTTTTCACCCGAGGATCTCTCCCTCGTCAAGGACTCTCCCGAAACCCGCCGCCGCTTTATGGACATGGAGCTTTGCCAGCTTCGACCTGCATATTTTTACCGTTTGCAGCAATATAATGCCGCCCTCAAGCAGCGCACCGCGCTTTTGAAAACAAGTTTTCCGTTCGAACCGAACATTGAACTTCTCGACATGTGGGACGATAAGCTTGCGGAGCTCGGCGGTTCGGTCATGCTGCTTCGGCGCGATTTTCTTGACAGGCTCAGCACCGCTGCGCGGGATCTGAACCGCAGCATCACGGGCAATTCCTCTGTCGGGCATGAACCGGAAGAGCTTTTTACCTACTACAAACCCTCCGTTCCCTTCGAGGGCGACGGCGCGCGCGCCGCACTCGGGGATGCACTCTGCAAGGCACGGGCGGAGGATATCCGCCGCGGCTGCACAACCAAGGGGCCGCACCGGGACGACATCGGCATTCTGCTCAACGGGCGCGATGTCCGCGTTTTCGGTTCCCAGGGACAGCAGCGCACGGCAGCGTTGAGCCTTAAACTGAGCGAGCTTGCGCTTATGCGCCGCGTTCGGGGCGAGGCCCCGGTTCTGCTTTTGGACGATGTTCTGAGCGAACTGGACGGCGACAGGCAGCGAGAGCTGCTTTCAAGCGCATTTGATTGCCAATGCTTTTTAACCTCCACAACTCTCGACGGCCTTGAACAGGTGCCGAACATGACGGTGTTTGAATGCAGCGGCGGCAAACTCAAAAAAATTCTGTCAGCAGAAAATTGATTCTGTGTTGATTTAACATTGTATAAATAAACGCCGTTTCGTGGTTGTTTTAAATCATACGGTCGGCGTTCTCCCCAAAACAGCCCGACATAAAAATCCCGGCGGGCAGGGCTCCGCCGGCGGCGGCTTTTCAAAAATGCCGCGGGTTTTACTCTGAAAGGAAATAATTTTAAAAATGGAAACGACTTATAACGCTTCGCAAATACAGGTGCTTGAAGGATTGGAGGCCGTTCGCCGCCGCCCGGGCATGTATATCGGTTCAACCGATTCAAGAGGCCTGCACCACCTTGTTTATGAAATCGTCGATAACTCCATCGATGAAGCAATGGCGGGATTCTGCACTCATATTTATGTTACCATTCATGCGGACAACTCCATTACCGTTGTTGACAACGGCAGGGGCATTCCCGTCGATATTCATCCCAAAACCGGCAAATCCGCGCTTGAAGTCGCACTTACCATGCTTCATGCGGGCGGCAAATTCGGCGGCAGCGGCTATAAGGTCTCCGGCGGCCTTCACGGTGTCGGTCTTTCCGTTGTTAACGCATTGAGCACGGAACTTACCGCCGAGGTGCGTCGGGACGGGCATATTTACCGGCAGATCTGCCGCCGCGGCATAAAGGTCACGGAGGTTGAAATCGTGGGCAACTGCGGAGCGGACGAGCACGGCACAACGATTCATTTTGTTCCCGACGAAGAAATTTTTGACGAAGTGAACTATGAATACGATATCCTTGTTCGACGGCTGCGTGAGCTTGCGTTCCTAAACGGCGGCGTGCGCATCATCGTGACGGATGAACGCTGCGACCCGCCCGTGCAGGACAGCTTCCATTACGAAGGCGGGGTTGTTGAATACGTTCGCTATATCAACAAAAACAAAGAGGTTCTGCACCCCGACCCGATTTATTTTTCCGCTGTAAAGAACGATAATCCGCTTGAAACGGCAAGCGTTGAAGTTGCGCTGCAATACAACGACGGCTACAGCGAAAATGTTTTTACCTATGCCAACAACATCAACACCATCGAGGGCGGCAGCCACCTTGCGGGTTTCCGTGCGGCAATGACAAGGGTCATCAACGACTACGCCCGAAAGTTTAAAATCCTTAAAGACAGCGATCAGAACCTGACCGGGGACGACATCCGCGAAGGTTTGAGCGCTATCATCAGCGTTAAGCTGACAGAGCCGCAGTTTGAAGGGCAGACAAAAACAAAACTCGGCAATGCCTACATAAGAACCCTTGTTGACAACGCCGTGACGGCCGGCATGACGACCTATCTTGAAGAGAACCCGGCGCAGGCAAAGCTTATCCTCGACAAATGCCTCAGTGCAAGCCGCGCAAGGGAAGCGGCGCGCAAGGCACGCGAGCTGACCAGACGCAAGTCCGTTTTGGATTCCGCCGCACTGCCCGGCAAACTTGCGGACTGCTCCGAAAAAGATCCTTCAAAATGCGAACTGTTCATCGTTGAGGGCGACTCCGCAGGCGGTTCCGCCAAGGAAGGACGCGACAGGCATTTTCAGGCCATCCTTCCGCTGCGCGGAAAGATTCTGAACGTTGAAAAAACCCGTTTGGACAAAATTCTCGGCAATGCGGAAATCAAATGCATGATAACCGCGTTCGGTGCGGGCATGGATGCGGATTTTGACGAAACCAAGCTCCGCTATCACAAAATCATCTGCATGACCGATGCCGATGTTGACGGGAGCCATATTCGCACGCTGCTGCTGACGTTCTTCTATCGGCACATGCGGCCGATGATAGAGCGCGGCTATGTTTACATTGCCCAGCCTCCTCTCTATCTCATCAAAAAGGGCAATACGGAACGCTATGTCTATTCGGACGAAGAGCTGAACAAAACTCTTGACGAAATCGGCAGGGATAAAATCTACATTCAACGCTACAAAGGTTTGGGCGAAATGAACCCCGAACAGCTTTGGGACACGACAATGGATCCCGCGAACCGCATTATGCTTCGCGTCACAATGGACGATGCAATGCTTGCGGACGAAACTTTCACCCTTTTGATGGGCGACAGGGTTGAACCGCGCCGCGAATTTATTGAGCGGAACAGCAAGCTCGTTGCCGATCTTGACGTTTGAGGCGGAAACGCTTCAAGTTTTCAAGCGATAGGTTGAAAACTTTGAGCTCTGCAATCCGAAATTATCAACACGATTCAATGACTTGACGACCGACGAAAGGTGCGATGCACCGACTGCGGCAGGCTCCGCACCTTTCATGCAGGAGATATGATGGACGAAAACAAAAAAAGACCCAATCTTGAAATGCTCGGAACAAACGAGCTGCCGACCGATGTTGAAGGCGGCAGAATATTGCCCATAAACCTTGTGGGTGAAATGAAGCGCAGCTTTATATCATACGCAATGGCTGTTATCATCAGCCGTGCGCTTCCCGATGTGCGCGACGGGTTGAAACCCGTTCACAGGCGCATTCTTTACGCAATGGACGAGCTGAGTATGCAGCCCGACAAGCCCTTCAGAAAGAGTGCGCGCCTTGTCGGCGATGTTCTCGGCAAATACCATCCGCACGGCGATACGGCGGTTTACGATGCAATGGTGCGCCTTGCCCAGCCCTTCTCGACCCGCTATCCCCTTGTTGAAGGTCACGGCAATTTCGGCAGCGTTGACGGCGACCCCGCCGCTGCAATGCGTTATACCGAAGCGCGCATGAGCAGGCTCACTCTCGAAATGCTCCGCGATCTTGACAAGAACACGGTTGATTTTTACCCGAATTTTGATGAAACGCTGATGCAGCCTGCGGTATTACCCGCAAGATACCCCAACCTTCTTGTGAACGGCTCAAACGGCATTGCTGTCGGCATGGCAACAAACATTCCGCCGCATAATCTCGGCGAGGCTGTCGATGCCTGTGCCGCAATGATTGACAATCCCGATATCACGATCGACGAGCTGATGAACTATATCCCCGGCCCGGACTTTCCGACCGGCGGCGTCATCATGGGCGATGTCGGCATTCGCCATGCATATTTTACAGGCAGGGGAAAGATCCTTGTTCGCGCAAAGAGCGAGATCGAGCAATACAAGGCCGATCGTTCACGAATCATCGTCACGGAAATTCCGTATCAGGTCAACAAAGCAAAGCTTGTTGAAAAAATTGCGGAGCTTGTTCACGAGAAGCGCGTGGACGGCATTTCCGACCTTCGCGACGAAAGCTCCCGCGCGGGAATGCGCATTGTTATCGAGCTTAAAAAGGATGTCAATGCAAACGTTGTGCTGAACAATCTGTATAAGCACACTCAGCTTCAGGATACTTTCGGCGTTATCATGATCGCGCTTGTGAACGGCGAACCCAAGGTGCTCAACCTTCGCGAAATGCTTTATCACTACATTGCGCATCAAAAGGATGTTGTCACCCGCCGCACACAGTTTGACCTTGACAAAGCACGCGAAAGGCTGCACATCTTGGAAGGCCTTATGATCGCACTGGACAATATTGACGAAGTCATTGCCATCATCAAAGCCAGTGCAAACGGCGCAGAAGCAAAGGAAAGGCTGATTGCACGTTTCGGTTTCAGTGAACGGCAGGCGCAGGCGATACTTGACATGCGGCTGCAAAGGTTGACGGGGCTTGAGCGCGAAAAGTTGGAAGCCGAGTACGGTGAGCTTAAGCGCACGGTTGAATACCTTGCTTCCCTGCTTGCGGACGAAGGCAAACTTATGGGCGTTGTTAAAGATGAAATGCTCGAGATTCGGCGCCGCTTTGCCGATCCGCGCCGCACCGAAATCACAAAGATCGTTGAAGACATCGATATGGACGACATCATCCAGGAAGAAGACATGGTTGTTACCTGCACCCATCACGGCTACATCAAGCGCATTGCGGAAGCAACCTACCGCACGCAGCGCAGAGGCGGCGTCGGCATCAGCGCGGGAGCAACCCGTGAAGAGGATTTCCTTGAGGATATTTTCGTCACAAGCACGCATTCCTATATCATGTTCTTCACAAACAAGGGCCGCGCTTTCCGCATAAAATGCTATTCCATTCCGGAAGCAAGCCGCACCGCAAAGGGCACGCCCATAGTCAACCTGCTGCAATTGCAGACGGGCGAGTTCGTTACCGCCGCATTCCCCATCGGCAGGCAGACCGAGGGCGGCTATCTCGTTCTTTGCACACGGCAGGGTGTTATCAAAAAAACCCCGCTCTCCGATTTTTCAAACATTCGCAAGGGCGGCTTGATTGCTCAAAACCTCCGCGAGGGTGACGAGCTTATCAGCGTTGCGCTCTCCGCAGGCGATGATGAGTTCATTATCGGCACACGGGACGGAATGAGCATCCGTTTCAGCGAGCAGGATGTTCGCTCAATGGGCAGAAATGCCTCCGGCGTTCGTGCCATCAAACTCTCCGAGGGCGACTGCGTTGTTGATATGTCCATGGTCAAACCCGGCAGCTGCGTCATTGCCATCACCGAAAACGGCATGGGCAAGCGCACGGAAGAGGACGCCTACCGCGTTCAGGGCCGCGCCGGCAAGGGCATTATTGCAATGAATATCACCGAAAAAACCGGCAAGCTTGTTTGCCTCAAAGTTTCCGAGGGCAATGAGGATCTGATGCTTATCCGTGATGACGGCGTTGTCATTCGCGTTCCCGTTGACACGATTTCCGTCATTTCCCGCAACACGCAGGGCGTTCGACTGATGAAAATCGACGAGGGGCACAGGGTTGCAAGCGTTGCGCTTGCGCCGCATAACGATGACGAACCGCAGAAGGGCGGGGAAGAGTCCGACGGCGAAATCTCAAATGCAAATGCCAATGCAGACTCCGCCGAAACAGCACCCTCCGATACGGCGGAAAATTCCGATACACCGGAAGACCTCCGCTAACCGCAGCCGCCGAACCTGCCGCGCGGGCTGAAGTTCTCCGCTCGGCCGCAGTGTTTCGCAAGCAACCGATTACTTCAAAAACAAACACGGGAAGCCTTCCGTAACGGACAGTGCTTCCCGTGTTTTCTGTTGATTTCGACATTGCCTTCCGCACTCGGCAGCAACCGTTGGGTAATTGGAGACAATATCACCGAATCCCCGAGTGGATTAGCGCTCAGGGTATAGATGCCCAAGCTATCATCAACTGCATACGTTATATCACGCAGTAAAAAAATCGGCAGTGCATACCAGCTAACGTAAACACTGCCGAGAAGAGCAACCCAGGGGCGATCAACCAGCCTGTATCGCCCCTTGATTATATCAGGGCAGGAGACAAAAGTCAAGGTGCAAAAGGATGGTCGACTGCACAGCAGCGGCATAGATTGCCCGTATGCACGGCGGGGATGCTGTAGGCTACAATGTTAGCTATAGCATCCTTTTTATCCCTTATCAACCGTTTAGCGCACGTTCGGTAATAAAATATGTGCGCAAAATACTTGGAATATGAAACAAAATTAATTCATTTGCAACTGATGAGGATCACCCCCGCAGGTGCGGGGAAAACAAAAAGCAGCAGCGTTAGACTATTTGCCCATAGGGATCACCCCCGCGGATGCGGGGAAAACAAAAAGCAGCAGCGTTAGACTATTTGCCCATAGGGATCACCCCCGCGGATGCGGGGAAAACTTTATTTCCGCCGCTACTTTTAATTTTTGAAATATATCACCCCCGCGGATGCGGGGAAAACTTCTCAAGGTCCGACAATGTTCCCGCGCAATGAGGATCACCCCCGCGGATGCGGGGAAAACCGTACAATGCAGTGTTGCTTTTTGGCCGAAAAAGGATCACCCCCGCGGATGCGGGGAAAACATTGTGATGCGGTCAGTTGTGTGGATAGCCACAGGATCACCCCCGCAGGTGCGGGGAAAACACAGTCTTTGCACCGCACAACCTGCACAGCGTCGGATCACCCCCGCAGGTGCGGGGAAAACGCGTTTTGACGCGTTTTTTATCTTTTTCGAGCGGGATCACCCCCGCAGGTGCGGGGAAAACCTGTAGCAAAAATGAGCTCGTTTACTTCAACACGGATCACCCCCGCAGGTGCGGGGAAAACAATATCGGCTGCCTGCCGTACACGGGAACCGTGGGATCACCCCCGCAGGTGCGGGGAAAACATAGTGCGTGAACCTTTTTATTGGTATATTGTAGGATCACCCCCCGCGTATGCGGGGAAAACCGTTTTAAAACATATTTCATGCTTCCTCCTTAGGGATCACCCCCGCGGATGCGGGGAAAACTTCCGCCCTGCGCGCACTGCTTGCATCAGAAGAGGATCACCCCCGCGGATGCGGGGAAAACGAGGGAGGAGAAATGAACATATTGTTACCGATATGGATCACCCCCGCGGATGCGGGGAAAACCTCGTAAGTCCAGAGCAAATCCTCCATAACATCGGATCACCCCCGCGGATGCGGGGAAAACACAGTGTTAGGGTTCTGCTGCAACAGCGCGTTGGGATCACCCCCGCGGATGCGGGGAAAACGCCCTTGGCGCGGGCGAGTGCCATCTGCCAAGAGGATCACCCCCGCGGATGCGGGGAAAACCCGAGCAAGCATTTATGCTTTTTGTGACTGTAAGGATCACCCCCGCGGATGCGGGGAAAACGCGACTTTGCGGCAGCCTATCGGCGCGACCCGAGGATCACCCCCGCGGATGCGGGGAAAACTTTCAGCCACACCACATTGCCGCATTCAGGGCAGGATCACCCCCGCAGGTGCGGGGAAAACCATGAAGGAAGTCCCTTGCGTCTGTGTTGACGAGGATCACCCCCGCAGGTGCGGGGAAAACTCGGCCTGTACAGGTTTTTGTACAGTGTTAGGAGGATCACCCCCGCAGGTGCGGGGAAAACATGCCGCACAAAAAGCACGCTTTTTGACGCTTAGGATCACCCCCGCAGGTGCGGGGAAAACAGTGCATCATCACGCGCCAGCGGAGAGAGGGGAGGATCACCCCCGCAGGTGCGGGGAAAACAAACCGCTGGACAAAGCTGCACAAAGAGACAGTGGATCACCCCCGCAGGTGCGGGGAAAACCTCCTTCCCCTTCTCCGTCTCTGGAGCCCATTGGGATCACCCCCGCAGGTGCGGGGAAAACCGCGATTCGCTGTGCATTCTGTGGTATATGATGGGATCACCCCCGCAGGTGCGGGGAAAACAAGCTGGCGGCGCAACAAGGTTGAAACCATACAGGATCACCCCCGCAGGTGCGGGGAAAACTGTATGTGGGGGTGGTATGTGTCGGTGACTGGGGGATCACCCCCGCAGGTGCGGGGAAAACGCAATCAAGGCGGTTGACGCAGCCCGCAAAGAGGGATCACCCCCGCAGGTGCGGGGAAAACTGTCTGGGAGCTTTAGTCCCTGCTGTCGGTACAGGATCACCCCCGCAGGTGCGGGGAAAACCGATGGTGATTTTGCCGATACCCTCATAGCGCGGGATCACCCCCGCAGGTGCGGGGAAAACCTATATGTCGCGGCGGCGCGACTATGCAGCCCCGGATCACCCCCGCAGGTGCGGGGAAAACTACTTTAACGCCCGCTCATAATATACCAAACAAGGATCACCCCCGCAGGTGCGGGGAAAACATGATGCCGAGTATATTCCGCAGCGCTTCCCAGGGATCACCCCCGCAGGTGCGGGGAAAACGAACTCGGCTTTACTGTAATTTGACTGATAATAGGATCACCCCCGCGGATGCGGGGAAAACTGATTGACTTCCGCGTATTCCTTGCCTTTGATGGGATCACCCCCGCGGATGCGGGGAAAACAGCGAGTTGCTTGACGGATTTTTTCGATGTAAAGGATCACCCCCGCGGATGCGGGGAAAACGTACAGGCCGAACAGACTGCACCGTATGATATAGGATCACCCCCGCGGATGCGGGGAAAACCTTGACAGTCTGTCGCATAATCACGTTCCGACCAGGATCACCCCCGCGGATGCGGGGAAAACTCCCTCAATTCGTCATCTTGCCGGAGGAGGTCGGGATCACCCCCGCAGGTGCGGGGAAAACTACTTTAACGCCCGCTCATAATATACCAAACAAGGATCACCCCCGCAGGTGCGGGGAAAACATGATGCCGAGTATATTCCGCAGCGCTTCCCAGGGATCACCCCCGCAGGTGCGGGGAAAACGAACTCGGCTTTACTGTAATTTGACTGATAATAGGATCACCCCCGCAGGTGCGGGGAAAACTGAGGATTTAGAAGAGTTCGTTGTTCTTCAATTGGATCACCCCCGCAGGTGCGGGGAAAACCATGCCCAATCTCACGATCCGCTGTATAATCAAGGATCACCCCCGCAGGTGCGGGGAAAACAGTTGCTATACGGTCTCTAAACCGTCTGTCGCCCAATCACCCCCGCAGGTGCGGGGAAAACAGGGAAAGAAATTGAAGTAACCGCGTACACCGAGGATCACCCCCGCAGGTGCGGGGAAAACTAAATAAGCAATTATAACTCAATGCTTTTCCTAGGATCACCCCCGCAGGTGCGGGGAAAACTGTGATGCCGCTGTCACTGCGTATCACCTCCGAGGATCACCCCCGCAGGTGCGGGGAAAACATACAGCGTTTCCTTGATAATGTCAAGCGTTTAAGGATCACCCCCGCAGGTGCGGGGAAAACATGAAAGAAAAGAGGCTCAGATACGGGCCGCCAGGATCACCCCCGCAGGTGCGGGGAAAACGACAATGTATGAAACTCGAAACGCTAAAAACGAGGATCACCCCCGCAGGTGCGGGGAAAACGCTCTTGCGGCGGCATTGCAAGCATCATATTCAGGATCACCCCCGCAGGTGCGGGGAAAACTTTTCCCTTGTTTCGCTATTATTTGCGGTATTAGGATCACCCCCGCAGGTGCGGGGAAAACCTTTACTTTCGGAATCAACAACGTATTCACCGAGGATCACCCCCGCAGGTGCGGGGAAAACTTGTAAGATCAACTTCAACCCACATAACAGATAAGGATCACCCCCGCAGGTGCGGGGAAAACGTTGTTGCTGTTGCTGTGTTCGTTGCTTTTCCAGGATCACCCCCGCAGGTGCGGGGAAAACGGGGATTTACATTTATGGAACAATGGATTCAGAGGATCACCCCCGCAGGTGCGGGGAAAACGGAAGAATCCGCTTGCCGTTTACAGCCGATACAGGATCACCCCCGCAGGTGCGGGGAAAACCTATTCCAAAATATGTTAATGCCTCACTGATTAGGATCACCCCCGCAGGTGCGGGGAAAACTTAAAAAGGGTGTTCTGTCATTGGGCGAAACCAGGATCACCCCCGCAGGTGCGGGGAAAACTATCAACCCAAAACGTAATACCTTTATCAAATAGGATCACCCCCGCAGGTGCGGGGAAAACTTTTATATAAATGATAACACATGCGAAATAGAAGGATCACCCCCGCAGGTGCGGGGAAAACTTTTGATTTTCAGTGTTATTTCGGTTTATATTAGGATCACCCCCGCAGGTGCGGGGAAAACACTCGCCCAAATCCGAACAACGTGCGCCATTTGGGATCACCCCCGCAGGTGCGGGGAAAACCCGTCCTGCTCGTCTGTCGCCATGGGTAAACCGGGATCACCCCCGCAGGTGCGGGGAAAACATTTACCTTCCATTTCATTGCTATTCAGTTCGGGGATCACCCCCGCAGGTGCGGGGAAAACTTTCAATCCCTTCACTTTCCAATGATGACAATAGGATCACCCCCGCGGATGCGGGGAAAACGCTGACGGCTTCTCGGTTGTGTCCGAAAAATCCGGGATCACCCCCGCGGATGCGGGGAAAACTTTTCGGTTGCGCTGCTGTGATAATTTCATCTAGGATCACCCCCGCGGATGCGGGGAAAACTGTTATAATGTATTCATCCTTTAACCCCGCAAAGGATCACCCCCGCGGATGCGGGGAAAACGCAATTGGTAAAATTATTATGGATAGTCCTAATGGATCACCCCCGCGGATGCGGGGAAAACGGAGTTATAAAACAGTAAAAACGGAAAAAGGAGGGATCACCCCCGCGGATGCGGGGAAAACAAAACGGAAAAAGGAGTTGAATTGCCCGATGCAGGATCACCCCCGCGGATGCGGGGAAAACTGCACCCTTTGCAGTGGCTTTAATAGCTGGTTTGGATCACCCCCGCGGATGCGGGGAAAACTCTCATAGGCAGCAGTTTTTTCTTTTCTCCTTAGGATCACCCCCGCGGATGCGGGGAAAACCAGCCGCATCAACCTGTTGGAGGGTTCTGTCCGGGATCACCCCCGCGGATGCGGGGAAAACTAACCCAGTCTTCAATGTCGATTTTGCATACCGGGATCACCCCCGCGGATGCGGGGAAAACTCTTTTCTCCTTATTTGGGACTTGCGGTGGTCGGGATCACCCCCGCGGATGCGGGGAAAACGTACCCACATATCTAAAACCGTTATCCGTCCCGGGATCACCCCCGCGGATGCGGGGAAAACTGCTCCGTTTTACTGTTTGTATGTAACAACAGGGGATCACCCCCGCGGATGCGGGGAAAACCTCTATCAAAGTTTGTATAAATTGCTTTTTTCAGGATCACCCCCGCGGATGCGGGGAAAACTTCATTCAGTTCAAAAAATTCGTCAAGAGTTCGGGATCACCCCCGCGGATGCGGGGAAAACGTGCAAATCAACTCATGATAATTGCAGGCTTTAGGATCACCCCCGCGGATGCGGGGAAAACAACGGGACAAAAAGCAACGCAATGGCGGCTTGAGGATCACCCCCGCGGATGCGGGGAAAACTGAATTTGAAGATACCTATAACCAGCTCCAACAGGATCACCCCCGCGGATGCGGGGAAAACCAGGCAAGATCCTAAAATCAATCCCTTTTCCGAGGATCACCCCCGCGGATGCGGGGAAAACTTATACCGCAACATCATACGGAATATATAATTCAGGATCACCCCCGCGGATGCGGGGAAAACCTGTAATTATTTACGCTATCAAAATACAGGTTAGGATCACCCCCGCGGATGCGGGGAAAACCGTGTCAATTGCGGCGATGATAGCACTTGCATGGGATCACCCCCGCGGATGCGGGGAAAACACCCGTCAAAGGGAGCAACCGCAACAATTACTGGGATCACCCCCGCGGATGCGGGGAAAACTATCAAAATCATCTAAAACCGCACCCTCAAGAGGGATCACCCCCGCGGATGCGGGGAAAACTTAAAAAGCCCGCTGCAACAGACAATGTAAACAGGATCACCCCCGCGGATGCGGGGAAAACAGGAGGGACGATTGAATGAATCACTGGGCGTACGGATCACCCCCGCGGATGCGGGGAAAACCTTGAACAGGTCATCGATGTAAAGCAAGTCACAGGATCACCCCCGCGGATGCGGGGAAAACTTATCTTCGTCCGGACAGTCCCGCTCCGCCCAGGGATCACCCCCGCGGATGCGGGGAAAACTTCGAGCCACAATTGTGTGTGGAGCGGCACGGGGGATCACCCCCGCGGATGCGGGGAAAACCTGCCGGAAGTAGTCCTTTAGGGTTTCATCACGGGATCACCCCCGCGGATGCGGGGAAAACCAACAGCAACTACCCCTTCGGGGGTAAACGCTGGGATCACCCCCGCGGATGCGGGGAAAACCTGTATTGCCCAACAGCACAAAAACGGAAATTAGGATCACCCCCGCGGATGCGGGGAAAACACCAGATTCTTATCTATGCTTGAGTTGTAAACAGGATCACCCCCGCGGATGCGGGGAAAACGTTGAAGATGCTTGCGAACAATCGGTTGCGCTGGGATCACCCCCGCGGATGCGGGGAAAACTCATTGACGAAGAGACAGGCGAAATCACCGACAGGATCACCCCCGCGGATGCGGGGAAAACGCTTGCTTGAGAATCACGCTGAAGCCGAACCTGGGATCACCCCCGCGGATGCGGGGAAAACTTGCGGCAAGAATGCAGAAAATTGCGGCGGATAGGATCACCCCCGCGGATGCGGGGAAAACGGATCGGCGCAATGTCCGCCACCGTAACAAATAGGATCACCCCCGCGGATGCGGGGAAAACACGAAAACGGAAGAAATTGTGCAGTTGGACTGAGGATCACCCCCGCGGATGCGGGGAAAACGGTAAAATGACGCATGTAGGCTGGATCTGCGGGGGATCACCCCCGCGGATGCGGGGAAAACAGCGCCGCTCCGGCGATGATGTCGCCGGTGTAGGGATCACCCCCGCGGATGCGGGGAAAACTACCCAGTATTGTTATTTAAAATATTATTATTAGGATCACCCCCGCGGATGCGGGGAAAACTGCGGCTGGTTGAAGGCTCAACGTATGTTGACAGGATCACCCCCGCGGATGCGGGGAAAACAAAGTATACAGACATTCGGGCGGAGAACTTATAGGATCACCCCCGCGGATGCGGGGAAAACCAACTCGGCAAAGAGTTGTCGCCGAAGCCTTCAGGATCACCCCCGCGGATGCGGGGAAAACGCACGGTGATGGGCGTTGACGATGCAGGTCGAAGGATCACCCCCGCGGATGCGGGGAAAACCGAATACCGGCTGCAACAGCAAAATATACTTTGGGATCACCCCCGCGGATGCGGGGAAAACATCTACTGCCGCATCGAGGGAGAGGATGCGGCAGGATCACCCCCGCGGATGCGGGGAAAACTTGGTCGCCGCCGATAAGCGCACGCTCGATGTAGGATCACCCCCGCGGATGCGGGGAAAACGGAGCGTGACGGATACACGATATACTGTCCGTAGGATCACCCCCGCGGATGCGGGGAAAACCAACCGGAGCATAAAGCAGGCTGAATCCGTCCGGGATCACCCCCGCGGATGCGGGGAAAACTTCATCAACATTTTGTAGCTTTCGTCAAACATTGGATCACCCCCGCGGATGCGGGGAAAACCGCGACGATTTTGTCGTCAAAATATATCATCTGGGATCACCCCCGCGGATGCGGGGAAAACGCATCGCCGATTTTGGTCAGCATATCAAACATGGGATCACCCCCGCGGATGCGGGGAAAACTTCGGCCAGCTCTGCGATCCGGTTTTCAAGATAGGATCACCCCCGCGGATGCGGGGAAAACCGTTTTGTGTGAATCCGTATATCACGGCATATAGGATCACCCCCGCGGATGCGGGGAAAACTTGCCGGATTTTAAATTCAGCGGCGACGTGAAGGGATCACCCCCGCGGATGCGGGGAAAACCCCATACCGATGCAGCCGCCATCAGGCCGACAGGGATCACCCCCGCGGATGCGGGGAAAACTCCCGCTTCTGCTTGATGCCGTATTGCAGCTTGGGATCACCCCCGCGGATGCGGGGAAAACTTTTATAAAGTGGGGCTTGCAGCATACGATACGGGATCACCCCCGCGGATGCGGGGAAAACTCCCGCCGCAAGTGCATCAACCAGCTCGGCTTGGGATCACCCCCGCGGATGCGGGGAAAACACCTCGATTCCGCTTTCCGTCGGGGTGTATGTGGGATCACCCCCGCGGATGCGGGGAAAACCACGGTTGTCTGCCTGCGGTTTTTGAAGAAGTAGGATCACCCCCGCGGATGCGGGGAAAACACGGGTTTGGTGATGTCTGGGTGCGCATACCCAGGATCACCCCCGCGGATGCGGGGAAAACTGCCCTACCCAACGTGTTTTTTCGTTCGGGTTGGGATCACCCCCGCGGATGCGGGGAAAACGTCTGGTTGTTTAGTATATCGCGGGTCGCATAAGGATCACCCCCGCGGATGCGGGGAAAACGTCTATGATTCGGTTCGCGCTTGCTATTGTAGAGGATCACCCCCGCGGATGCGGGGAAAACTTCTTCCGCCATGATTGCGTCTACGAGTGCAGAGGATCACCCCCGCGGATGCGGGGAAAACAAGCCCTGAACGCCCGCTACGCGGGGACTGTCGGGATCACCCCCGCGGATGCGGGGAAAACGCTCAAGCTCCGCTTCCGCCTGTTTGAGAGCCAGGATCACCCCCGCGGATGCGGGGAAAACCTTTCGTGCCGTCGTGACCTCCGTGGCGGGTTGGGATCACCCCCGCGGATGCGGGGAAAACGGAGTGAGGTAACTATGAACAAACTATATATTAGGATCACCCCCGCGGATGCGGGGAAAACATTCCATCGCGCGGCTTTGACAAGGCTTAACTGGGATCACCCCCGCGGATGCGGGGAAAACCCGCGAAGCGTTGCAGTTTAACTGCGTCGGACTGGGATCACCCCCGCGGATGCGGGGAAAACTCATCGTCAAAGTCATCCCGCCATGCCCCGTTAGGATCACCCCCGCGGATGCGGGGAAAACCGATTTCATATCGTCTTCGGTGTAGCCGTCGCGGGATCACCCCCGCGGATGCGGGGAAAACTATGTACTCATACAATAAATAATCATGTGCGTAGGATCACCCCCGCGGATGCGGGGAAAACACTAAAAAGATCCTTTAGGAATCAGCCTTTTTGTTCCAGAGCAGTTCAAATTTCATTTAACTTCTCAAACAGCCTGAATGTCAGCTTGCAATCCGGAAGCGCACGGTGACGTTCTCCGACATCAATTCCAAAGTATTCGCAAAGATGCCCAAGCGAATACTGTTTAACTCCGTTCACGCGCCTGCGCGCCAAGGCAAGAGTATCTGTGCAGGAACTGCGAAACAACTTCACGCCGCAGCGTTTTGCCTCCGAAATCAGAAACCCGCAGTCAAAATCCGCATTATGGCAAACAATCGGGCGGTTCGCAACGAATTCAACAAGCCCGTTGATTGCCTCGCTCAGAGGAATGCCTTCAACTGCAAGCATTTCATCCGTAATTCCCGTAAGGCGGACAACATCCGCACTCAGCGGTGAATCCCGCCTGACGAGTGTTTGAAATTCTTCTGCCTCTTCTCCGTTTCTTATCAGCAGTGCACCGATTTCAATAATGCCGTCCCTCTCGGATGAAAGCCCCGTTGTTTCAACGTCAATAACAACATAGTCCTCCCGCCTGCGCGCTTTTTCAGCACGACGCGCGAGCAGCATTTTTCCGGCTCTGCTTTGCGGAGCCCCTGTCGAATTGTCTTCTGCCTTATGCGGCTTCGGAAGCGGGCGGCGCATAAGCAGTATTCCGTCAAGATCAACGGGCTCCCAGTGAGCATTATGAACTTCGAATTTCATCTGCTGTTCGCAACGCGCGCTGTAAACCATGGTTGCGCGCCCGCTTTTCAGGTTTTCGCATACCCGCGCCCAAAGTTCCGTGCGAACGCGCGCATTAATATTGCCGGCATACACTCCGGGGCTGATTTCACATAACCACTTGGACAGATCCCCCCGAACTTTCGGCGGGCAGTCGCTCAAAGTAATCACTGTCAACGTCAATCCTCCCGATAGGATTTACCGTATTCTGCACTGCCGCTGCGGTCATCCCAAAGATAGAGCGGCTTGCAGCCTTCTTCGCTGAAATCGGATTCATCGGAAAGAAGGTATTTGATATCCTTCACCATTCGCTCCAAAATATGGCTTTCTGCAAGCGCATTACGCACACTGCGCCTTGTTTGGGACGGGATATCCTCCGGAGACTCTGCCGCAAGCCGAAATGCGATCGGAATCGTGATTTCCGCCTTGTACAAATCAGCAATATCATAAACGAATGAAAGCGAATGACCGATATGCACAAAGCCGAGGCCGGGGGAACAGCCGAGTGCGCAAATCACGGCGTGAGCAAGGCCGTACAGACAGGCATTCCCTGCGGACAATGCCTGATTTACCGGATCTCCTGATGAAAAATCCTCCGGATCATAGTCACGTCCATGCCACGGAACGCCTGTTTCCTTTGACCAATGCCGATAAACGGAACGCATACGGCTTCCCTCGCGCCCGCGCAGCTGCTGCAAAGTCAGGTGAGCCACATCCTCTCCGGAGAACCGCAGACTGTACATCTTTCGAACAACGTTGAGATGCCCCCGCTGGTTCGTCACAAGAGCAGCCTGTTTCACAAGCAGACGTGAACTTCCCGTCAAAGCACAGCCCCCGGTGTAGTACCGAACACCATGTTCCCCGACCCAGATTACACTCACACCTGCATCACCGATAAGCTCCATTGCACGGTGAGTCACATCCGTTCCCGGGCCGAGCATGAGCACCGAAATTGCAGCGGCAGGAACATGAATGATCCCTTTTTCATCCGTAACGGTTATCGCGCTGTCCGCACGGCTCAATTTACAGTGCTCAAAGTAAAGAAAGGTCATTCTGTCGCCAATCTGCGGCAGAGACTGAACGGAAGGGCGGATCATCCCCGGAATTTCAGCCATTGACGCCTTCCCCGATGCCCACAACTGTCATAAGTCCGTTTCCGTAAGCCTTGCCCCTGCCGAGGCCCTGAGTCAAAGTCTCCCGAAAGCGGGCTGCATCCGTAACTGTCAAAATGCCTTCAAAAGTTACAGAAAGCAGTCTTACTTCCTTGTTCTTTCCGCGTTTTTTGAAAGAATACCTGTTTGAATGAACAACACGGAATTCATCGGGCGCGAGTTCAAATCCGTAACTTTGCGCATGAGAAGCAAGCCACTCCTCCTGCTGTCCGACCGAAATAAGGGCTGTTACCTTTCCGCGAGCCTGCGGATCGTCTTCGCGCTTGATGCTCTTTGTGGGATTTGCTGTCAGGCGAAACCTCCAGCGGCTGCCTTCCGCAATTCGTGCAAGCAGGGGATCGTATGATTTTGTTTCAACGTTAATTCCGCCGTAACCAAGCTGCTCCGCCGCACGGGACAGCTTTGGCCTGTCCTGCGTCAAAACGAGCAGATACATCTCCCCGCCGAGCGTGTCTATGCGCCAAAGACTGCGCGCACGATTTTTTTCATCCGCGGCATCGGAAGCTTCGGACGGTTCTCCGTTCAAAACTTCAATCGCACCGTGAATCTGCTGCGGATTGACAAGTGCTTTCATTGTTTCGCGTTTCTGTGTGTTAAGCTTGATTCTCGAAAGATACATCTGCGTCCTCCAATTCTGCAAACGCGTCATGCTCCGCTGCGTCCGTATCCTTCTCCGCCTTGTTAACGGATTCATACGCCGCAACCGTGCGATAGGTATGTTTACGGCAGCGCGGGTCAAACGAGACCGCAAGGTCACGCCGCGCTTCACGTCCGATCACTCTCGGTTCGTCCGCATCCGAATTCTGCTCATCATCTTCCGAATAATCCGCATATATGTGCGCTGTCATATTGTACTTCTTTTTGAAGGAATCGTCAAGCGTCGGATACGTCCGCAGCACTTTAATCAGCCCGTCCTCCTTAATGTCGTCAAGAACGATCGGCAGCGTCGGAGGGCAGGAACGCCTGCCCAAAAACAGCGGAAACACCGGATGCGACAACGCGAATTCAATGCGCTTCAAAAGTTCCCGTTCTCCCTCCAATCCGACAAGGAAGACGGCATCCGAAAGATAATAACGTTCGGTAAGATATGAAGTCTTTTCTGCATGCGCCATATGGAAATCCCGAAGGAGCTTTCCCGCGCGGTCAATGCGGACGCCGATTCGCAGCGCATTCAGCTCGCGGAGCTTTTCCGGCTCGTTCCGCCGAATGCCGAGTGCCGCTGCAAGCAAGCCCACAATGCCGCTTTTTGACGGTTCCCTTCCCGTTTTTCGGATCTCAAATTTTGAATTTTCGGTTCCCCACGCCTGCAGCGGAGCGGAAAGCCGAAGAAGCAAAACAGCCATTACATGCCCTCGCTCTCGCCGAGATATTCCTTAACGCACTCCGCAACCGACCCAAGCAGTCTGTCGAGGCTCATGCATTCCGCAAGCTCTCCGACGGCTTCACCGACTGCAAATGCACGATCGGGCGCGGAGGCGTACTTGCCGTAAACCTTGTTTGCGTATTCAACAAACTTTTCTTCGGATTCCTCCGAATAACCGCCGGTCTTTGCCGAAACGGGCTTTTCAAACGCACCGCAAAGGTTAACGGGCTGATCGCGCCGAATTGTGACATACACCATGCTCGGAAGAGTGCGGTTTGCAAAGGTGTTCTGTTTGCCCGTGGGCATTGAGCGAACAAACGCTTCAACAAATTTTGCCGCTGTCTCCGCCGTGACCTGTTTCCCGAGGGCATTCGAAAGCTCAACAAGGTTGACCGTTGCATAGCGATAGAGCGTTGAAGAATTGAACTCCACCGTTCCGAGGTGGCCCGCGCCGGTATTATCCTCCGGAGCAAGATCGTCAACGGCGGTGAAATAATCGTATTCGTTCTGCACGGTGTGGGTTGAAATGCTGTGCGCAACCTGCGCGGAGGCATCGCAATTCAAAGTTGCTTCGGAAGCAACCATTCGCCCGAAAAGCGCAATATCAACGGAGGGGTTGTTCTTGAGTGCTTTTTTGCAGGCATCCTTATCCGCCGTGCCTTCGGAAACTGCGATCTCGGCAAGTGCTTTTGCCTGTGCCGCACTCATGAAAAAGAGTGCTTCCGCCTTTTTATCCTTTGTTTCACCTTTCTTATCGTCTGTTTCACCTTTCTTATCGTCTTTAAATTTCACGCCGGCGCTTGTAAGCACTTTTTCTGCAAGTTTCGCCGCTTTCGCATCGGGGTTCAGTTTCAGAATCTCCTCTGCAACCATGCTTATAACGTTCTTTGTTCTCGCCCCAAGCATATCCGGTTCAATGAGTTCTTCGCGGAACATTTCGCGCATTGCATGTTTCCACGCCTGTGAGGAAACGCGCGCACGGGTCGTGCCGCCGTAGATCGCCGTTTTGGGGCTGCCGGTGTCGTCGCGGTTGACGCAGCTCGGCGGAACGGTTTGGAGTACGTGTACATCAAGATAGCATCTGTTTTTCATAGTTTTGGTTCCTTTCCACATTAGTTTTCATCATTTTTTATTTGGCGGCAGAAATCCTGTCCCCATTTGAGCCTTACTTTTGTTCTTCCTTCCGCATAGCTGTAATTATACAGGTCAACGGCAAGATCCGCATAGTCGAGTTTTATACCGTTGCCGCTGAGAAGATTTATCACGCCGCGCAGATGGTGGTTGAGCTCGGGCAGATCCGACGCCGTTGCGATCTTGTTGAATCTGGCGCGTATGCGCTTCAACTCATCCTCGTCCTTGGCAAGTTTTCGCACCGAAGCCCCGAACTGCAGCCCCTCCTCATTCATCCATTCGGACTTGAAATCATGCCCCTGCTGATGCAGTGCAAACATGGTCAATGCGGTGTAAACCGCCCATTCCCCCGGCGAAGCGTTACCGTCATTCCGATAAAACTCCTCCGGAAGATCGGTCAGGAATGCTCCCCAAATTGCGGGAAGCTCCCCGGGGGCGTGTCCGATTCCGTGCCGCAGTTCGGCAAGCTCCGCTCGGCGCTGATTCTCGGGCAGCGTTCTGAGCCGCTCGAGTTTTCGCTTCATAAAAGCGGTGATTCTTATTTCTTTTTCAGTCATTGTTCTCCTCCTTCGGATAAATTTCATTCAATTTGACCTTAAAGTAACGATAGGCGTCGGGAGCGGAATAATACCTTTCTTTATCATTCTTATCCTTTACCGCACGGCCGACAATTGCCGCCGTGCCCGCCGATTCAACAAGCTCTTGACCGATGCGCAATGCGATTCGTTTTGCTGTTTCGTGCCATTCGCGAAGCGCCTGTTCCTCCTGCTCGGATACGATTTCCCAATTCGGATCTATCCTTTCCAACCAGTTTCGGAAGGGTAAGTCGATCTCGTAATAGTACTGTTCACGGGCGCGTTCGACAACGGCGCGTTTCAGAACTGTATCCTCCGCCGAGCCTGCCGCAAGCTCTATATCCTTTGCAAGGAATCGCAGTGCAGCGGCCGATTCGTCACATTTTTTTATCTCCTCCGTAATCTTTGCCCGCCAATGTTCTCCGATTTCGGTGATAAGATCCGTGTGAAATGTCAACGAATCGGAAAAAACATCATTTACAAAGAAATCTTTGTCTCCGTATTGCACTGATGCTATGCTAAAGCTTATCAGCTTTCGACTTTCCGGAAGCATCTGTTTAATATATTTCGTCCAAAGTACAACGCCGGGAATATGATTGCCTGCTGCCGTTTCAAATGCGTACGAAAACTCCCTCCACATCTGAACGGACGAATCGTGTCTGCGAGGTTGAAATTTCTCGCCTGCACGTTCATTTCCCTTGACCTTGCTCCAAACGGTCATCGGCTCAATAAACGCATCCACTTTTTCGAAGAAATCTCCGCCCAAAAGGTTATAACCGATAACTTTTTCGTTATCATCGCGGTTAAGCCACAGCCTACGAGACTGAAGAGTGTAGAGCTCCGAGAGGTTATCCGGCATTGGAATTTCAGCACGTTCCGCAGTATTCGGAACATCCGGCTCCCACGCCGGGCATTCCGGACCCCAAACCTCCGAAAAATTGCGCTTGTGATTCAGCAAAATAAGATTATACACAAGCGTTTCGAACAGGTTGTTCCCCCGAATTGTGATTAAACCGAGTTTTCCGAGCCACCCTGCACCGGGGGACGGCAGATTTTTCCCTTTAGGCTTTGAAGAAGTATCATCATAATTGTTTACATAAAGCAGCCATCTTGCGGCTTCCGAATAGCTCAGTTCGCTTTTTTGAACGCCGGTGCAGCCGCAGAACAGCCTGATTTTGTTTCCGCTTTCCGAAACGGCGCCGTTCAGCTTTGATGCAGTGTATTCTGTTCCGATCTTTGCTGCTTCGGTCTGATAAAACGGCCTGTCGGGATGAAACAGCCAAAATCTGTCATGCACCGATGCAAGATAATCCCTGATCGGTTTTTCCGGCAGGCGGCCGGCATTCCAAAGCTCTTTCCAACGATATTCGGCATCATCCGAATCGTACAACGGCGAAGGTTCGCCCTGCGGCGAGTATCTTGAAAAGACCGTGTGCAAAACGGCGAGCATCAGCCGCAGAATCGAAACGTTCTGCGTGGGCAGTTCGCCCGCAAGCTCAACATACTCATGGGATTTGAGCAATGCATCCGTCAGTGAAAGCTCATCAACGGTGCAGTCGCTTTTTCGAACAAGTATCCATTTTTCGTCAAGCAGATTGAATTCGATATCCTTCATCATTTCACTCCTTTACATAGGTTAATCCTGTTTTTATATCATAATGCAGCTGCACTCCGGCAAGGTCTGCATTCAGGTCTTCATCAAAAAGCAGAACGACCTCCTCTTTGAGCAGTGCCGAATCCTGCCATGCGGAAAAAACATTTTGTGTTTCGGTCTCAAGCTGCTCAATCGTATCATCTATTTTCCAACGCCTCCCGAAGAAACCGGGGAGACGGAGTTTTTGCCGCGCGATAAGCAGAGCTTCCTCCCTTGAAGGCGGCCTGTCCGCCGGTATGACCCGCTCGCATTCATCCGAAACGGTGTGCATCTGCCCTTCTGCATCGCGCATAAGTGCAATTACGTCAATCGATGGGTCTCCGTCACGCACGGCTCTTTCGCCGGCCTGTTCGCTGCTTAAGCCAATGGCGTTATCCAGCCAGCCGTCAAGCGATTTCCCCTTTCTTTCGGACGGTTTTCCAATCAACCAATTGCATGCATTGCGCTCTTTTTTCTTTGTTTTTTTCACGTATTCTTCTTGCGCACTTTCCATCCCCTCGGTCAGCTCTCCAAGCATTCGGTCATCGTTTTCATCGTATACACGCTGAACGAGCAGCGGAATATCGCTCGGAATCGTCAATTTGTTCGGCAGCAATGCCCGCGTCCGCATCAACAGCCATTCACCGTAAATCGCCGCACTTCCCGAATCAAAACTGTCATCCGTTTCATCAAGAACAAAGCAGCATGCCGTTTCCAGTCCCTGCGGACGAACCCTGTTATGTCGGTGCAGCCTGCCTGTGCGCTGCAAAAGCAAATCCATCGGGCAAAGTTCCGTTATCATAAGATCAAAATCAAGGTCAAGCGATTGTTCAAGCACCTGCGTTCCGACAATTATCAGTCCGTGTCTGCTTTCCGGGGTGGAGTGTTTGCCCACACGCTTAAGTATCTGCTCCTCGCGCTTCGCACGATCCGTCATTATGAACTGCGCATGCATGATAATAACTTCGGCTTTCGGGAAAGCGGACTGCAATTCAGCCGCAATTTCCTGTGCTTTTCGCACGGTATTGACGATCACGCCCACACACCCGCCGCGTTCGGCGGCATAGCCTGCCCGCGCAGTTACTTCATCGCGGTAAATCGTTTTAACGGAGATTTCCTTTTGTTCACCGCTAAAGGAAAGCGCCTTCTGCTTTACAAAATTCTTCTCCGTGTACGTCAGCAGGGGATAAGCAAGGCTGCTCTTCCACGCGTCATCGATGCACTTTAGTCCCCGTCCGACATACGCCTCAACAAGCTCCGCACGACGTTTCGCCGGAAGCGTTGCCGAAAGAATAATCACCGGAACTTTATAAATTCCAAGCCATTGTATCGCCATATCAAGATATTTGCTCATATAGGCGTCGTAAGCGTGACATTCGTCAACAACGACCACTTTTCCGGAAAGACCGAAGTGTTTCAGCATCACATGCTTTTGCTTCAGTGCCGCCATCAGCAGCTGATCGACCGTTCCGATAACAAAATCCGAAAGCAGGGTTTGCTTTCTTCCCGAAAACCAGTCGTGCACAATGAGTCCGCTGTCCGACTCGATGTTCAAATTGCTGTGCCCGGTGAACAGCTCCCGATAGTCCTCATTCAGAGCGGCATTGCCGTGCGCAAGCTTTATCGCCAAAAGGGTTTGCTCATCCTCCGCCAACCCGCCTGCCCATTTTTCAAGCCGCGGAAAAATTCCGTTTGAAGTTGCCTGCGTCGGCATTCCGAAGAACATACCGCCTGCGCCGGCTCTTGCGGCAAGTATTTCCGAAAGTGCAAGTGCCGCTTCCGTCTTTCCCAATCCCATAGGGGCTTCGATTATGTAGATTCCCGAGGACTCTGCATCCGTTGCGGTTGAAATGATATCCGCCTGCGTCGGGTTCGGCAAAAATCCGAATCGTTCCTTAAATGCTTCGTCATCCAGTCCGAAGCGCGCCGTTGAGTTCCATATATCAGTGAAGTGAATTTTGTTCCACGCCGCCTCCGTTCGCTCGGGGTAGTCGCTGAATTGACCCTGCTCATCCGCCGATATGAGCGGAAAATATGTTGTGTTGCTTGCGATCCAGTCCGCCGTTATCAGCATTCCGGAAATAACCACCTGCGCCGGAACCGATATATCGGGAAGCGCGCTCAAATCAGAAAAACCAGCGCTTTCAAGTGAATAATCGAGCCATTCCTTCCAAAGTGAGTCAAAGAGAGATTTGTATTTCATTCCGCGTCCGTAGAAATTATCGGGGTTTTTGTATCCCCCTTCAATTTGATTGCAAACATCCGCCGTAAGCGCCGTCGGCTTTCCGTGATGCGCCCCCGCGATTGAAGCAATTCCTCTCAAACAGCCGAATTTTAAAAGTATCGCCTCGCTTGCAAGCGCATGGGGCGTTTCGGAAATCCTTTCAAAACTGCCCGATTTCGGAAGATCAACGTATTCCGCAAAGGGGGAGAACCCAACCGCGTCACGTATACGTGACTGAAAAACGACGGTGACCTTTCCGATGTCATGCACAAGCGCACAAAACTTAAGTGTTGAAAAGAGTTTTTCCCTGCCGCCGCATTCAGCGCAAAGGTAATCCGAAATGCTTTCCGGCAATCTCTTTTGTGCGAGTTTTTCCATAATGCCCGCCGTGTCAAATGAATGCATCCAAAACGGCAGCCAGTCGTTTCCGCTCTCTCTGTCACTTTTTGCAACCGCCGCTGCAAGCTCTTTGGATAATCTGCTCAAATTTTTTACCTCTCAGTGCGTACAATTTCATTGCAGCATTCTGCAATTGCCCTTTAATCGGTTATATTATACCTTTATCCGTCAAAAAAAGCAACATATGACATTCAGCGTCATTCTTTCTGTTCACCACAAATATTGACTTCGCTTATTGTGTGCTTACATGTTCTTTTTATATTTCGGGCAGTATTATTCCTTCATTGAGACATATTCAATTCGATATGATAAAACGCTGCTGTACATTTTTATGTTCCGCTGCGATAATATATTAATTTTGTCTGTATTGCCGGCGTTCGAACCAAACCGGATTGCCCTTCGTTTTCACTTGAAATATTCTTAAATATGATGTACAATGCAATCGGGAGCCGTCATTGGGCAGTGCAATCTGCAAGTGATTTACAAATTTGCGTGCAGTGCCGGTTCCGATGCTGAGAGGAAACGGAGGAATAGCTTTGGAGCAAAAAGACATAAATGTCAATGTTTTTTCCGCCGCGCCGCAAACCTGTTCGGGAGAGAAGGTTTTTAATCCGAGCATTTCTTCAGCTGCGCCGCAAGCATGTGCGGCAAAGCGCGCACCGACCTATTCCGAACGATTGGACAAGCTGCGCATATTTGCCGATGAAGCGGCGGAGGAGCTTCCGCAGGTATTTTACCGTGAGCTGAACGGAGGAATCATACTTTCTCCGATTACAAAAGCGCACCCGCAATCCGATCCGAAAAAACCGCTGCTTGTGTTGGGTGAATACAGGAACTCGCCGCAGATGGGACGGAGCATTGTGTTGTACGGCGGTTCGATTTTGCGCAGTTACGGGAATTTGCCGGACGAAAAGCTGAAGGCCGAGGTTCGGCACATCTTGCGGCACGAATTCACGCATCACCTTGAGTCACTCAGCGGCACAAACGACCTTGAGATTGACGATGCAATCAAGCTGAACCGCTACAAGGCAAGCATTCATGCGGAATAAATTTGAAAATGCGGAACAGGACAGTAGGATGCGGATAAAGTTATTGCTAATCAGTTTTTAATTTATCCATTGTAAGGAGTCTCGTAAATGAAATCAAAAGTGTTTTTTTCTTCCGAAATCACAGCTGAAAAGGTGGTTGAGCTTTTTCATGCGGCAGCGAATGACCTGCCCGGCGGAATTCTTCCCGGCAAAGTTGCCGTAAAACTGCATTCGGGCGAACCCGGCAATCAAAACTTTTTGAAACCGGAATTTTGGCAGCCTGTCGTCAACGATGTGCACGGAACCGTGGTTGAATGCAACACCGCCTACGACGGCGGACGCAACACAACCGAAAAACACCGTGAAACCATGGAAAAACACGGTTGGAGCAAGCATTTCACCGTTGACATTATGGATGCGGAAGGGCCGGATGCCGAGCTTTTGATTCCGAACGGCAAGCGCATCAAAAAGGTTCAGGTCGGCAAAAACATGCTTAACTATGACTCCATGCTTGTGCTTTCCCATTTCAAGGGGCATCCGATGGGCGGGTTCGGCGGCGCGCTGAAGCAGCTTTCCATCGGCTGCGCCTCCTCCTACGGCAAGGCATATATCCACGGTGCAGGCGAGCCGGAGAAGATTTGGACAGGCGACCACAACTCGTTTCTTGAATCCATGGCCGACGCGGCGGAAGCCGTCGTTCGCCATTTCAACGGCAATATGGTTTTCATCAACGTTATGAAGAATATGTCCGTGGACTGCGACTGCTGCGCCGTTGCCGAGGATCCCTGCATGGCCGATATCGGCATTCTTGCATCACTTGACCCGATAGCTGTCGACCGCGCATGTCTTGACCTTGTTTATGCCTCCGACGACCCCGGCAGGGATCATTTGCTTGAGCGCATTGAAAGCCGCAACGGCGCACACACGGTTGATGCCGCAGCGGAGTTGGGGTTCGGCAGCAAGGATTATGAGCTTGTAAAGCTGTAATCCGCCGCCCCCGCGCTCCCGTTGGGCATTGGAATTAAAAAATTTGCAAAAAGCTATCCGCATTTTAATCATAAATTGAGGATAACTTTTTTGTTTTTGATATTCGTTTTTAAGGAAACATCCGAATAATCCGTTTTTTGCGAAACGGACTTTAGCTCGGAGCTTTTCGGAAATTTTGAACGGGCGTTGAACGCTTTCGCGCTGTAAAATCCCGTCACTCCGTTTCGCCGTGAAGTATTTTTTGCAGCTCCGCAATAAACGAATCCACGCGCTGCCTGTTCACGGAATAGATTATTTTTTTGCCGACGGCATGGGAATCCAGCAGCCCCGTGCCGTTAAGGCTTGTCAGATACTGTGAAACGGTACACGGGGCAAGGCCGACCCGCTTCGCAAGCTCGCGTCCGTAGGCAGGCTTTTTTGCGATTTCCGAAAAAATATTGAATTTCGTTTGATCGCCGAGATAGCTCATAATCCGCGACACCTCGGCTGCGGAGTTGAACTGCTGCCTGCTTATTTCAACAAAATGCCTGTATAAAACGCCGAGATCAACGCTGCAAAGCCCGCTTTCCGCGTCAACATCTATATAGTAGGACGAAAACGAAACCACACTCGGGTAAATTACAATATCCTTAACCCTTTCGTCCGAAAAATGCAGCAACTCGTCGAGAATCTTCTCCTCTCCGCCTTCATTCGAATATGAGTCCGCAAACACACTTATAAGCGGCAGCCACAACGCTCTGTTTTCCGAAAAGGTTCGTGCTGCCGACGTCAAAGCAGCCTCAAAAGCATCGATGTATTTATCGCGTGTTAAAGTTAAATCGATAAGGTCAAGCTTGGAACGGCGTGACAGTTTTGACCCGTTGATCATGCGCAGCACGCTCTCGACCGTGCAGCAGCAACCGAGGTCTTCGGCGTCCCCGTTGTCAAGTTTATCCTCCTCCGCATCACCGCAAACCGCCGCCGCAATGCGCTGCCAAAGCACATTTTCGGGTCTGCCGCGAATGACGGCAAACGGGTCTTCACGGCAGAACACGCTTACCTCTTCAATCAACAGCTCCGCAATGCAGTCTCCGCGGCCGCGATTTGAAGCTCTGCGACCCTTTGTTGAAAGCGGACCGAAAAGCACGTCCGTCATTTCATCATCGACCGCCGCTTCCGCAAGCGCCTCGTAAACCGCAAACAAATGCACAAAATATTCATTATACTCCTTTTCATGCGTCGGATGCCGCTTAATCAGATTATCAAGATAATCCTTCAACGAAAATCCGAATTTTTGCGCACGAAAAAAATGAAACGCTTCGAGCAACGGTATCGGCTCGCGATAAATCATTTGCTTTCCTCTCCTCCTCCAAATTCACAGTCCGAACTGTTTGATTAGAATAATAACATAAAAAGATTAAAATTGCTATTGACTTTTTTGCCTAAACGGAGTATATTTGTATTAGCAACCACTCGTATGTTTTATTTTTTTCAAACATATGGCGTTTGCAAATTAACAAAGAGGATTATCGTTATGAACAGAAAGACCCGCCTTCCCGCCGCCCTTTTAGCGGCGGCCGTCGCCCTCATTGCAGCCGTTTTTCCTTTGCTCTCCGCAAAGCACGGCAGCATTGCCGCAGAGCCTGCTTATTCGGCGACCGAACAGCTCCCCCGCCTTTACGAAAGTGCCGCGCGACGCACGGCAAACCGCACCGCGCCCAAACTTTCCGCCAAAAAGCCTTCCGCAAACTCCGAATTCTATAACGAACACGACCTTAACGCCGCGCTGAGCTTTCTTGAAACTGCCGATTCCAACGGCGTTAAAAACGGCACGAAGCTTTGGGCGGACTATGATGCGAACGATCCCGAAACATGGATTTCCGTCGGATGGACGGAGGACGGCAGGCTCTCCATATTTGATGCGGACTTTTCGTCTCATCTTGCCATTCAGAGCAACGTTGCCGATGAAGTCGGGCCGGTGGGGGAACTTGACCTTTCCGGCTGCGAAATGCTCGGGAGCGTGAGCCTCGTCAGCACCTGTGTCGAACGACTGGACGTTTCCAACTGTCCGAATCTGTTTCTGGTTTCCGCATTTTATGATGAGCTTAAGTCCATCGACCTTTCCGGATGCAGCAGCCTTTATTTTCTCTGGGTTTGCTACAACAAAGACCTCCGGCAGATCGACCTTTCGGGGCTTTCCGAGCTCGGCGCGCTTGCGCTGAGCGGCAACGGGCTTGAGAGTCTCGATTTCAGCTCCAATCCCCATATTACGGAGATTGACTGCTCCAACAACAGCCTCACCGCGCTGGACGTTTCCATGCTTTCGGAGCTGCAAAGCCTTCGCTGCGAAAATCAAGATTGGGAAATGCCGAACAGCAACCGCATCTCCGAAATTGACCTGAGCCACAATCCGATGCTTGCGGAATTCGCCTGCTATAATGCGGATGTTTCCGCCGTTGACCTTTCCGGATGCACCTCGCTGCAAATTCTGAATGCGGACAACTGCCCGCTCAATGAACTCGACATTTCGGACTGCTCCATGCTTTCCGTTCTTTCGATTTGCGGCACGAACGTTTCCGAAATCGACCTTACCTCTTCAGGCAGCATGACCACAATCGCCCTTGCCGGCTGCCCCATGAGCCAAGCCACCGTGGAGCAATGCGTTTATAACCATCCCGAGGTTACGGTGCTTGACCTTGGGCGCATGGGGCTGACCTCATTCGACGGTTCGCTGTTTAATCAGCTTGATGAGCTCTATCTCAACGACAACAGCTTCACGGAGCTTTCGATATCCGCACGCGATATCAACGTTGAGAATCTCGGCTCGATTAAAAAGCTTGAGCTCACCTCCTGCGGGGAATTTGGCAGCATCGCCATGAGCGGCACAACTGCCGACACGCTCAGCCTCACGGCGGACGATTTATGCAGTTTCCGCGCCAATGGCTGCGGCTTCGACTCGCTTCCCAACGTTGTTGCGGAATCCGAAAATATGCTCGTTCTGCATATTGCAGACAACGCGTTTTCCGGTTGCCTCGATCTGCGCGCATTCAGCGGACTTGTGGATTTCGACTGCTCCGGCAATGCCGTGACCGAACTTCTTTTAAACGACGATTGCGACATCAACCTCCTTGATTGTTCGAACACGCAGCTCACCGCTCTGCGCATTCCGTCAAGCTATGTTGACGGCAGCCTCTCAATTGAAACGGACGGCAGCGGGTTCATCGGCGCTGTTTTCAACGGGCAAATGACCCCCTATGTTGACGACTACGGTAATTTTCAGGAATCCCTTTCCGCCCAAGCCGTTCTGAGCGCCGTTCCCGCCGAGGGCTTTGCCTTTGACGGCTGGTACGGCTCCGGCGGTGAAAAGCTCTCCGAATCCGCCGAATTCACTTTCTCCACAGACTCCGAATGCAGCCTGACCGCAAGATTTTGCAAGGCGCCCGAAACTACGGTCGCGCCCACGGACACTCCCGCGAATCCAACGCCGACCCCCGCACCCGTTCCCGCAACCGGCACCGTTGGGCTTTCCGCCGTCGGAATCCTGTTTCTTGCCGGCGGTGCAGCAGCCGCTGCACGTTCTAAAAGGGATTGATAATCGACCGTCCCCGGTTGAATCAACGAACCTCCGAGTAATCCGACCTTTTGCGAAAAAAGGCTTGAATCTGTTGGCTTCTTCCGCAAAATAAGCCTTATATCGGAGCTTCCTTAATCATCAAGTTAACATTTCGGGAAATCTTTGATTTAAAGTTTTTTCAGGGATTCTTCACACAAAGGGTTATCCGCATTTGCGCCCAAACCGCGGATGACCTTTTGTTGCGTTAGAAAATCTCTGCAAAATAAACGTTGATGCCGAGTTTACTTAATGCGATAGAGGCGTCGGGGGAGTAATGCGTTACGAATCCGTTCAATATATTTTTCTTTCACGGTCGTCCCTGTTGACTCTGCCATAATGTGAAGGCTTATAATGACCGTGAGCTCAAAAAAAGCGGAGGTGCCGCCACAATGTTGAAAATCGGAGAATTCTCAAAACTCACACAGGTAAGCGTCAGGATGCTCAGGCATTATGACGAAATCGGTCTGCTGAAGCCTGCCGAAATTGACCGTTTCACGGATTACCGCTATTACAAGGAGGAGCAGCTGCCCGCGATGTGCAGGATAAAAGCCCTAAAGGACATGGGCTTTTCGCTTGCGGACATCATACGCATCATGCAGCTCGACGGCGACAATGCCGCGCTTGACGCCTTTTTTGAAACGCGCCGTGCGGAGCTTTGCGCCGCCCTTGCCGAAACGGAGTACAAGCTTAAGCTGATCGATATTGCAAAAAGCAAATTGAGAAAGGAAGAAAAAATGAAATATAATCCCACAATAAAGACTTTCCCCGCGCGCTATGCCGCAACGCTCCGCACGGTCATTCCCCGTTATGAGGACGAGGGAATGGTCTGGTCCGTGCTCTGCGAAGAAACCGCACCGCTGAACATTGTTCCCGCCGACCCGTGCCTCTGCGGCGTTACCTTCCTCGACGGCGAATATAAGGAGAAGGACGTTGAAGTTGAAGCATGGAAAACCGTTAAGGGCAGCTATGACGACACCGAACACGTTCGCTTCCGCACCCTGCCCGAAGTAACTGTTGTCAGCTGCACTTGCAAAGGCAGCTATGCGCAGATGAGTGCGGTCAACGCCGCCATTCTCGAATGGATTGCCGCCACCGGCTGCTGCCCCAACGGCCCCATGTTTAATATCTACCACGTCAGCCCGCACGAAACTTCCAACCCCGAAGAGTTCATAACCGAGGTATGTTACCCAATTGAAAAACGATAAAGCCCCACTGCCGCACCCCGTGCACGGAGTGCCCGCCGTGCAGGCTGAACAGCTCCGCCTGAGTTGAACGCAAAATCCATGAAAGTTATCCGCATTTTAATTATAAACTGCGGATAACTTTTTTGATTTCAGCTTTAAACAAAAGTTTTCGAAAGGTCTTGACAAAATTCGCAATATGCGGTAAGATATATTTAGATTAGTGTATCCGATTAAGAATGAACCCTTTAATTGTAATTTATGATGAAACTGTAAGGAGTATTTGTTGTTTGCATGAACTCAAGTTATTATTTTGCCAACCGTTTTTCAATGCTCCCGAACAACACCGATTTTCTTCCGTACGATACTAACGTGCTTAAGAAAATCCAAGAGGAGTCTGAAAGACGAAAAAGACCGAAACTGAACTATAGTTTTCACACGCTTTTCTCGCCGTTTATCGCAGATGCTGTCGGTGCTTCTCCGAATTACGACATTGAAGCAAAGGCCGTTGAGCTGTTGGGAAGAAAGAAACCGTCCGTATACAGTTACCACACATTCATGCTTCCGTTCAATATCGAAGATCCACGCGGAAACGCCGAATTTGACTTTGAATCCGTTGTAGAATACTTTAAAGAAAACGGTATGTGGTACAGTGACGAATGCTGCTCCGAAAATGGCAAGCAAAAACCCCCGTTTAACCTTCTGTCAAAACGCAAAAAGAATTCCTCTGCAAAAGGCTGCGCATGTTTGGATGTTGACAAAATTTTGCGGACAGTGACCGCACTTGACGGCGATAAGGAAGATGCCGAGCTTGAAAATATCCGGCTTGCATATCAGGAATATCAGTATTTCAACCCTGCAATGCGCAATGCGCTGTATACCTCTTTGAATAACAACTCGCATTCGGAAATTTCACACACATTTGAATTCCGTCCGGAAGGCAGGGACAAAAAGCTGCAGGCGCATTATTATATCACGCGCAATATCACATATGACCTGCATGTTAATGCAGTGCGTGTTATTCTTTTCAACACCGGAATCGGCATATTTATGCTTGAATGCGAAAATCACGGCCTTGCAAAGGACGGAAAAACGAGTCAGGCAAACATTGAATCCGTTAAGGCCATCAACGAATACGGCCGAAGGATCAATCTTCCGCTGCTGCCCGTTCCCGATCCCGAAAGATATTTTTCGCTTTGTGCCGACAGCTTTGACTTTGAGTTTACAGCGGGCAGGAATGCGGACGGGTCGCCTAAAATCGAACGTTTTTCGGATAATTTCAAGGATTTTGTTTACAAATGCCGAAACACGGAAATGCTTTTTGAATACCTGTCCCTCACGCATGTTGCAAACTTTATCACCGATGTTCTGAATTATTCTTCCGCTCCCGAAAAAGCCTCCGGCAAATCGGGCGATCCATCTGATAAAAAACATAGTGAAAAAACTTTTTCTTCCAAGCGCGGCACAAACTCAAAATATCTTATCAGCCCCGCATTGGACGACAGAATGTTCGTTTGCTGCTGCGTTGCCGACACGAAAACGGCGAAGTTTTACACTGCCGCAAACGTTTTGGGAGAATTCAACTATCTTCACGATGATAAAACCGCAAATTCCTTATATGAGTTTGTGTTTATCGACACGGAAGGCAACGTAAGCTGTCCGACTGCCGAAATGCGAAAAGAGCTGCTTTCGGCACATGTTTACAGGCGCTGGCTGAGTTGCGGCACCTTGCAGGCTGTCACAAATTACAGCCTCGTCTGTATCACTTCCGAATCCGTCTACGCTCCGGTAATCCTGCCGTTTTTGACTCAATACACGCGGCTTGCATGTTTCGCACTTGTTCAGCGCGCCTCGCTGATTAAATTCCAAGCGGATGCTGCGCTGCTTTCCGCGCATATTAAGAACCCAAAGAAGAAAATCAGTATACAAAACATTATTGCCCTGAACAAGCTTCAGGAACGCTTTGTTGCTTTTCAAAGTCAGCTTGACCTGTTTGAAGTCACGGCACAGGAGCAGGGCTGCGAGTTGTACGGAATGCTCCGCGAATTCCTTTTTGTGGGCAAACAGCGTGAAGCATTACAAAATCAGCTTGACGCGCTGTATTCCGCCGCAAACACGACCTTGGATACGGACTTTAACAAATGGGCAGCGATTTCTGCTCTGATTGCGCTGCTGCTTTCGCTGGCCGGTTTTTTTGCCGACGGGATGGGCGCCGTTGAGGCCCTTATCAATAAACCTAAGTTTTTGATTTGGCTTATTCCTCTTGTGTTTGCTGTCGCAGTCTCAGTCGGAGCAATATTTTTTTTCTTAATAAAATACCGCCGCAGGCATTGAAAACACTTTTCAGCGAAATTCAACAAACTTTAATGACTTTTAATTTTGAAAGGAGAACACGGATCCAATGAATGATTGGCAAAAAGAGTACAAATTGGTTCAACACACACCGCTTATCCATTTTCAGCATTCCGAACCGCACGCCTGTTTGCGCGCAACGGAAGTCAAGCCGAAATTGGACAGGTTCTTGATTGAACAATTGGAGAAAGATGACCGATTCGGGGACGGCAGATGGAAGAAATGGTTTGTCGGAGACGGTTCACAGCAAAGTTTTGATTACATGATGCGGATCACACCGAACAGCGAACAAGTCGAAAGAACTCAATCGATTGAAAACGGTATCGAAAGAGCCATTGCAAGAGCCGAACACCGCTCGCCGAATGCAAGTTTACACGAAATACACAAAAACTATTTCGGAAATATGGCATCAGGAAATAATATTCAAGATACGGTTCAAGCGATTCAGGAAACCTTTAAAGAGTCACTCTTTTATAAAGACGGGTTGACGCTTACGATTCGCTGCTTCATTCCGGAACTGCTGACATTGATTGACGAACACATTCGCGGTTTTTTCATGATGCATAATTTCGGAACACGACAGCGGAAAGGATTCGGTTCGTTTACGGTTGATATCAGCACCAAGCCCAATGAACCCAAGGGATTTGACCTCGTTGGGAAATACTGCCCGAATGCCTATTACTGCAAGCTCGACGGTAATGTCAGTGCCAACGCCCTGCTTAATGCCGTTTGGGTCATCTCCGGCTTTTTAAAAAGCGGCTTTAACCTTAATAATAATAAAAAAAATAAAAAAGAAAATGCTGCTTCTAACATCAGAGAGAAGGACTACGTTCGTGGTTTTGTCTTCCGTTACTTTCAGCGGGAAAAAAATCCGCTTGCCAACGACAAGGCATTTGTTAAGCAAAAAGTGCTTCTCAATGTTTATGACGAAAAAACCCCGGGCGAACACCGTCGTTTTTACGGCAACAATGTCCGATATCGCTATGTGCGCGGGCTTTTGGGCACAAACGAAAACTCCAGATTCTGTCGCGATCCCCGAGGGGGAACGCGTGAGGATCGCACTGTCCACAATATTTATATCCACAGTGCGGAAGGCGTCGAGCGTTTCCCGTCGCCGCTGCTGTTCAAACCAATCGGAAAGTTTGTCTTCATTCTTCCGCAGAAAATGCCGGATGAGATCTTCGGTTCAGAATTTTATATTCTGGAAAAGAATCAAGAGGAGAAATACGACAGCAAGGCGACAAGTGAGCAAAAGCTCAACTATCTCAAGCAAGAATGCAAAGGCGGCATGATAAAAACCCCGACAGCGGAAGAGCTTGCACCGGGAGCAAAGTCGGGCGATGAAGCACTGAAGCGGTTCCTCGATGCGTTTGCGAAGGATTTCAACGATAAAACAAGTGACAAAGGCGGCGGATACGGGATTGACGATTTAACCAGTCGAGATGTTTTCCCTGCGAAGTATCTTCGGCTTCGTCCCGTTCTGCGCACTTAAATAAGGAGGTGAATATATGAGTAAAGTAAAATACATTGCAGTCACATTGGGTCCGATATTCAAAACAATCGGCCTTGCCGAATCCACCGGCGCACTTTGGGCCGCGAGTTACATGTTCTCCTATCTTTCCAAGTCGATATGCGAATATCTTTTGGAGCATTCGGAGTTCAACATTTCCGAAGAGGACATTATCGTTCCGTATTATCATAAAAACGCTGCGGGGACAAAGGAGGATTCGGCGGCTGCGGACGTCATTGTTTCGGACGGAGTGGGAAGATTTCCCGACCATATCATTTTCCGCGCGAAGAATTTTGATGTAACGAATTTCTCCGCTTTAAGGAATTCCGTAATCCGTTCGCTTGCCAATACCTTCGGTTTCAAGGAAGGGGAAGGGGATGATTATCTCCGCCGTTACATGCTTATCGCCTGCACTGCATTCGATGTTGATGAGGAGAACGGCGAAAACCCTATTCTTAAAAGCGGGCTTGCGCTGGACAGTCTTGAGCTTTTTCAGCCGATAATTCGGGTTGAAAGCTGCAACGAGATCGTTAAGGCTGTCAGCAACCGCAGCATACGCGAGCTGCCGCTTACGCAAGGGTTTGAAAACTGGCCGCTGCTTGGCGAAGATCGCACAAGCATTCGAAGCACTGAGGACATTGCGGACACATCAAAAGACGGAAAAGTTCGCGAGCAACTGAAAAAACACGATTACTATGCCGTCGTTCGCAGCGATGCGGATGCTGTTTCCAAAATCATTGCCTCGCTTAAAGCAGATGAACTGCGCAATTTTTCAAGAACCTGTGTTCTGTATTGCGGCGAAATGGCCGATCTTGTTCACCGTTACAGCGGCGTTACAATTTATTCCGGAGGCGATGACCTGCTTGCGCTGCTGCCCGCCGAAAGCTCGTCCGGCGAAACCGTGTTTCACTTCGCAAGGGATGCAAAGGATTTGTTTCAAAAATCGTTCAAAACATATATCGATGCGATCAAAGCGGCAAATGCCGAAAAGAAACCGGGCGAAGAGCCAATCCCCGTGCCGTCCCTGTCGCTCGGCATAAGCATATGCTACAGCAAATTTCCGCTTTATGAAGCTCTTGATGATTCGGCAGACTTGCTGTTCGATTACGCAAAGAACAGATGCGGCAAAAACTGCGTTGCCGTGCGGCTTCAGAAGCATTCCGGGCAGAGCGAGTGCCTCGTTCTGAAGGGCATTGACGGATTGACTGCATTCACAAGTTTTCTTGATGACATGCCTAAAAGCTTTGACGAAGGCTTGCTGCATTCGGTGATTTACGCATTCTGTTCCTTTGCTCCGCTGTTCATCGGATTCAACAAGCTGGCGGCCGCAGCCGACTTTGAAACCGTTCAGGAATTGTTCCGCAATATGTTCGATTCGTCGGTACATGTTGACGGCAAATATTCGGACTACCTTTACAAAACGCTTCCCGCGTTCTACAGTCGATTGACTGCAAACGCCGATATTCGTGTTTTCGAAGAAGCCGAACACAGTGCCGACAAAACGCCCGATGCGGCAGCGAATGCGGTTCGTGCAATGGAGTTTGTTCTCCGCATTGCAAAATTTTACATTGAAAAAAGGGGGGAAAGAGATTGAGCAAAACCTATCGTGCTGATTTTGTTCCGCACGGAGCATACTTTTTCGGCAATGAAAAAACTTTTTCGTTCGGTGATAAGGGCAGAAGCTTTATATCAAGCGAACAAACGCCGTCGCAATCAACACTGCTCGGAGCATTGCGATATGCTCTGCTGTACAATTTTGAATACGAGGGGCGTCGGCTTTTCAAGCCCGACCGAAAATACAATCTGAGTGTCAATGAGCAAGCTGCCGTTGATAATCTCATCGGCAAAGGCGGTTTCGACATCGGTTCAAGCTCCGAACAGGATTTCGGTGCAATTGAAAAGCTTTCTCCGCTCTTCATTTATGACACAAAAAAGGCTGAAGCACTTGTTCCGACGCCGAGAGATCACTGCATTTCCGATTCGGACGAATTCAAGAATTTTGTTTACTCCGCCGATTCCGATAACGGAGAAAGCTTCCCTTATGCACCGTTCTCGCCCGATGATTTTGTTTTTGATGAGTTCACGTTTTCGGTTGACGGCAGTGACAGCGGCATCCGGCGCGGTTTCTGTAAGTCGTTCAAAGTCAAAAACGGACTCGCGAACAGCTATATGTATGTTAACAGCGGCAGCCAAATTCCCGCCCATTGGCTTTTTCAAAAAGTTCAGCGCATCGGCATTTCAAAGAAGCAATACAAATCCGCTTTCTTCAAGCGCGACTGTTATCAGCTGCAAGACGGTTTTGCTTTTTCCGTCTATGTAACGCTGCGCGATGATGTGACTCTGCCGAGCAGCACGGTCGTGTTCATGGGGCAGGGAAGAACGGCCTTTACCGTCCGTTTTACGGAAGAGGAGGATTCAATTAACGATGCACTTGCGGAGCTGATTTATCCCGACACGGTTTATCTGCGCGGGGACTCTTCACTTACAGCCGACATTTATGCGCACTGTTTCTTTACCGCACTCGCAATGCGCGATCACCGTGCATACAGCGTATCGCTGAAAGGTAAAGTCAGCAAAGGTGCGAACGTATATCACCTCATTTCCGCAGGGAGTATCTTTAAATCAAACGATGCAGCGGCTCTTAAAGCCTGCATCGAATCCGACAGCGGAGCGGACACGGAAGCCAATGCTCCGTGCACGGCAAACCTCACAAAAATCGGCATGAATATTGCAATAATCGGAAAAAGAAAGGAAAATAACGTATGAACACCACACTTCTGAAGATGGAATGCCTGACCGACCTTCATGTTGACTCGGGTGAAAGCAACTATAACATTATTGATAACGAGGTTCAAAAGGATTTGAACGGCAATCCAACCGTTCATTCATCCGGCATTAAGGGCGCGATGCGCGAGTATTTTTCCGAACATCTTGATAACGATAGCCTTAAAAAGATTTTCGGCAAACCGTCAACAAAGGACGATGCGGACGGCGGGGGAAAGTACAAGTTTTTTGACGCAAAATTCATTGCGCGTCCGCTTCGGCTTGCAGGTTCGGTTCATCCGAGTGTGCTTGTTGCGACCGTTCCCGCGTTAAACGACATGCTATATCTTTTGGACTGCTTCAACTGCAATCCGTTCGGAATCCATGAGCTGCCTTTTCCGAATTTTGGGAAAAACAATTTTCTCGTCACAACAAATTTCAGCAACGAAGCTGAAATAAAAGTTGAAGGTGAGCCGACGGGCATTCTTTCCTCCGCCGAAGAGGCTGAGTTTTTAAAACTCGGGCAATTCCTCGGCAAAAGATTTGCAATTGCAAAAGAGCTTGACCCAAGCCGCTATCCTCTTCCTGTTACGGCAAGGAACAAAGTCGGTGATGATAATAACCTTTGGTATGAAGAGGTTGTGCCTGCAAAGAGCGTTTTCTTCACCCTGATTCTTTCACCCGAACCGAATCTTGAGCTTGATTTCGCCAGACACAGCATCATTCAGTTCGGCGGAAACGCTTCCATCGGCAGGGGCTTCACAAAGTGCAGCATCATTCCCATGCCTGCGGCACAGAACGGAGGCGCAGAATGAACAAGCGTGTGGTAGACTCATGGTTAAGTATTGCTTACAATGCAATAGAAAAATGCGGCATTTCGGAAATACAAAACGGGGTTAGATGTATTCAGCGCACCTATCGAAGCCAGATTTCCAACTTTGGTGCAGCCGTCACCATGGGCAGCATCAAGTCCGCAGTCGCATTCTTTTCCCAGCAGGGCAAAGCCGTTGCAGACAGGCCAAAGCTTTTGCAGGCGATGTATTTTATCATCTCCAACGGAGAGATATTGACACCGGATGAGATTTTCAAGTGGTTGTGCAGTCAGGATCAGTCGGAGGTGCGCGAAAAGTTCATAAACGCTTCTGTTGCGCTGAAGCTTGCAATGAATTTTTATAAACTCCTGCCCGAAAAGAATTCGGACAATGCCCAGAAAGGTGACGGTGAAAGTGAATAACATCAACCTTATATTCAACAAGCTGTATTATGAGCAGCTCACCCCGGGTAATTCAAAGCAATTTGAAGAAGACGTCAAAAAGAAAAACGAAATGATCTTTTTGCAGAAATTCAAGGACAGCGATTTTTCCGCCTGCCAAGAGCTTGAAGAACATTTCGGCGAATGTTTCAAAAAATTCCGGTTAAAAACGGATTACCCGGGTTTGCTCATCGGAACGGGCAATCCGCACGGTTCCGGAGCTGTGGCATCGGATATTAAATGCGGCTTCTCCTTTTCCTATGTCACGGGTCAGCCCTATCTCCCTTCATCGGGCGTCAAAGGTATTCTGCGAAGTTCATTTGCGGACCGCCGTCCCGCTGTCATTGATTTCCTTAGTAAAATACTCGAAAACGAAAGCATTTGTGACAAAGACATAGAAGAGCTTGATAAGGATATTTTCGAAGGCCGCGATATCTTCCTTGATGCCGTGCTTGCCAAAGGCGGCAAAGGCAACAGGGTTCTCGGTGCGGACTACATCACGCCGCATTACCCTTTGGACAAAAACCTGATGAAAAATCCGAATCCGATACATATCATCAAGATCCTGCCCGAAGTGACCTTCGAGTTCCGTTTCATTCTGCATCCCGCAACACTCCCGAGCGGTATTAAAATTTCCGCAGAGAATAAACAGGAGCTGTTCCGAATGCTGCTGTGTTATTTCGGCGTCGGTGCAAAAACAAATGTCGGATACGGCATTTTGCTGCCCGTTTCCGATGATGCAGTCCCTCGAAACGTTGCACCGCCGGCCGGAAGAACGAATACGGCAAACGAACAGCCTAAAGTTCGGATTGACCCGCAGCTGCTTTGTCCGGTTTGTAAACAGCGCAAACGCGAGCCCGATCCCGTTAGGGGAGAACTGAAAAAATACTGTTCGGAATGCTACAATAACATGAAAAGGAACGGAAGCATGAATAGGAACAGAGCGCATTGACGCCTTGACGTCAATCGGTAATCAATGCACAAATCAAATCCCGCCTGAAGCTTTTGCCTCGGGCGGGATTTATTGATTCAATCAACTGTTGCGGAATTGCTTTAAAATGCTCGGCGCGGCGTGCGTCGAATCAGTCGAGGGGCTTCATTGTGGGGATTTTCGTGACCGGTCATAGATAAGCTCCGCTTAGCGCCAATAATTCCCGATCGGCATCAACTCATTAGGTATCGGAGCAAGCTCACTTACGCTTAATTCAAATAGCTGAAAATCTATTGGCGTAAGACGGCATCGTTTTTTGAAACCGAGCCGTCCATGATACTGAAACCACTTATTTTAACAGTGCAGCACACAATTATAACAAACAAGCTTCCATTTTGAGTCTTGAAACTGCCCTTCCGTTCGACATCGTTTCCACCTGCAATTCTGCAATCCGGAAGCCACATTTTTGGTAGCATACTTGTGCTTTATAATTGTCGCTGTCTGTATACAGGACGATCTTCTCAAAGCCTCTGCACTTCAAGCGGCACATCAACTCACGGATTGCAAAAGTTCCAAATCCTTGACCCTGATACTCCGGAAGAAGTACTGCCATTTTTAAGTATACAGTTTTGCCCTCGTTAAGAAGCCCGTTAACGCCAAACCAGCCTATCGGGGCGTCTCCGTCAAAGACAATATAATCCTCCTCATCATTGTCATGGGACCACCCGTTGATCGCGTCTGTCCAGTCTTGCTGCTCTGTCGGAACTTCGTTTAACCTTTGTAAAACAGAAGGACAATTCATCAACAAATATAAAAACTCTGCATCATTCTTACAGACCGGCCTGATTCGAACATCTTCATGTTCCATGCAAATTAATGTCTCCTTAACTCCATTACATAAAGATAAAACTAAAACAACCTATGCTCCATCGAGTATCGGAACTTGTCTGCAATCGCAGAACTCCAAGCGCATTTTTGGCGTAAGCTCGGAGTAAATTGGCGTAAGCTGCGGCGCAAGCACCGACAATTCAATGGCAATCAACAGAGCTTTGCGCCTGCCGGAATGTGAGGATCGACCATCAGCAAATGCAGCTTTTCTTCGCCGTTTTCGTGATGCACGGCGGAGATAAGCATACCGCAGGAATCGATACCCATCATCGGACGAGGCGGCAGGTTGGTTATGGCGATGCAGGTCTTTCCAACCAGCTCCTCCGGCTCATAATATTCGTGAATACCGCTTAAAATCACCCGATCTGCGCCGCTTCCGTCGTCCAAAACGAACTTTAGGAGCTTTTTGGACTTCTTCACAGCTTCGCATTCCTTGACCTTCACGACACGGTAATCGGACTTGGCGAAGGTGTCAAAATCTACAAAATCCTTAAACAACGGCTCGATCTGAACATTGGAAAAGTCGATCGGCTCGTCCTTAATCTCGATCTCGACCGTACCCTTTGCACCGCCGATGATACCGACTTCCTCGGGCTTTTTTTCCGACTTTGGAGTGTCCAACGGCTTCATTGTGGGGAAGAGCAGAACGTCCCTGATGGTGGGGGAATCGGTCAGGAGCATGATGATCCTGTCGATGCCGAAACCAATGCCGCCGGTGGGGGGCATTCCGTATTCGAGTGCAGCGATGAAGTTTTCATCAATGGGCATTGCCTCATCGTCACCTTTTGCTTTTTCCTGCGCCTGCTGTTCGAAACGCGCACGCTGGTCGATGGGGTCGTTCAGCTCGCTGAAAGCGTTGCAATACTCTGCACCGGCAATGAAAAGCTCAAAGCGTTCAACGATCCCGGGATTATCAGGTTTGCGCTTTGTAAGCGGAGAAACCTCAACGGGATAATCAATAATAAACGTGGGCTGGATGAGCTTGCTCTCAACAAATTCATCAAAGGCCGCAAAAAGAACCTTGCCGATGGGCGCAGTTTTATCCTCAATTTCGAGGCCGAGGGACTTTGCTTTTTCAATTGCCTCCGCGCCGTCCCTGCAGGCATAGAAATCAACACCGGTATGCTCCAGAACCGCATCGTTCATGGTTTGACGGCGGAAGGGGGGAGTGAGGTCAATTTCTTTGCCCTGATATGTAATTTTTGTAGTGCCGAGAATCGTTTTCGCGCAGTGGGAGAGCAGATTTTCGGCAAGTTCCATCATTCCGTGGTAATCGGTGTAAGCCTGATAAAGCTCCATGCTTGTATATTCAGGATTATGCGTCGCATCCATGCCCTCGTTGCGGAACTGGTGACCTATCTCATAAACCTTTTCCAAACCGCCGACGATGCACATTTTGAGCGGAAGCTCGGTTGCAATGCGCATAAAAACGTCCAAATCAAGTGCATTATAATGGCTTATGAAGGGACGCGCATTCGCACCGCTTGCAACGGTGTTGATAATAGGGGTCTCAACTTCCAAAAATCCGCGCTCATCCAGGTATCTGCGAATTTCGGAAATAATTCGGCTGCGCTTAATGAAAGTTGTGCGAACCTCGGGGTTCATGATAAGGTCAACATAGCGCATGCGATAGCGCAAATCAGTATCACGAAGGCCATGGAATTTTTCCGGAAGAGGCCTTAATGATTTTGAAAGCAGAGTGACTGTTTCCGCATGAATGGAGATTTCGCCTGTTTTTGTTTTGAAAACAATTCCGGTAATGCCGAGCATATCGCCAATATCATATGCTTTAAAATCGGAATATGATTCTTCGCCGATATCATCGCGGCGAACATAGGCTTGAATATCGCCTTTCGCATCGCGAAGCCCTGCAAAACTTGCCTTACCCATAACACGTTTTGACATCATTCGGCCGGCAACAGAGACTTTTTTGCCCTCATATGCCTCGTAGTTTGCCTTTATGTCCGTGCTGAAATCGGTTTGGTCGAATTTTACAATGTCGAACGGGTTTTTTCCGGCAGCCTGAAGCGCCGCAAGCTTATCGCGGCGAATCTGAAGCAGCTCGTGAAGTTCTTCAGCGTTGATATTGTTGTTTTCTTCTGTATTGATTATGTTGTTTTCTTCCATTTATATAAATTCTCCATCATCGTAACGTGAGCCTGTCTGTTAAAATTTATCTCCTGATCGAGATGATTTTAACCTTCATAAGACCGCCGGGAGCCTCAACATTGGTGATTTCGTCAATCGTTTTTCCCAAAAGCGCAGCGCCGACAGGGGAGTCGTTTGAAATGCTCTTTGGTTTTGCGTCGATATCCGCTTCGGCAGAACCGACAATCTTAAATTCATCTTCAAATCCCAAATCAACGAACTTAATGCGAACGATCGAACCCATTGTGACTGTTTTGCCGTCGGTATGAGTTTCATCAATGATCACAACGTTTTTGAGCATCGCTTCAAGCTCCATAATCTCGAGTTCATTATGAGCCTGTGCGTCTTTCGCGGCGTCGTATTCCGCATTTTCGCTTAAGTCGCCGAATGAACGCGCAACAGCGATCTCCTCGGTTATTTCCGCCCTGCGGACATTTTTTAAATATTCAAGCTTATCTTCGAGAGCTTTTTTGCCTGCCAGAGTAAGCTGTACAACTTCTGCCATGTTTCTGCCTCCTGAGTCTGTATGTGCAAGGCAAACCTTGCGAAAGCACATACCAATTTATTCTATTATAAGGATTTTTTTCCGTGTTGTCAACAAATCGGCATGGTTTTTTTATAAAAAACTCCCCGTGTAATCCACCGCTTGCGTCAGCGCAGCCGCCAATTTCTTTATGCCTGTTCCCGACTCACGCGGAACGCCTCGCCCGCACTCAACAGATATACCCAAGTCTCTTTCACCGGCAATCCGGACAGTTTTTGCAATGCATCCGCGTAAATTTGCAGCTGCATACGGTATGAATTCGCAACATCCCTCGGATCTTTGCCCAGTGTGCTCGTTGTTTTGTAATCTACAATGATCCACTCGTTATTTTCGGTGAAGCAGCAATCAATTATTCCCTGCACCACAACATTATTTTTGTTGACGTCCAGCAATAACGTAAACTCAAGTTCACGCTTTATCAGTTCATTGGCGTCATTTGCGGCGGCAGACATTCGTTCATACAACCCGCTTTGCAAAAAACGTTTTATTGCAAACATATTTACAGATTTCGCCTGTTGTTCGGACAAAACGCCATCCGCCGAGAGTCTTTTGAGAACAATATTTATTTCCGCCTCGGTTCGTATTCCGAGCGGGAACATTTGAAGGAATATATGCGTTGCAGTTCCTCTCTCTGCTCCGGTCAGCACGTGTTCAGGCTGCAAAAAAATCGGGACAGACGGCGAAAAATCATAATCAATCGAACGTTTTTCGCCTTTAATTATTTCCGTGACGGTGCGCTTGCTTTTTTGCTTGGTATCGTCTTCAAACGGATACCGATACTCAAGCCTGCGGCTCACGGCACTGCAATCGGTGCTGCGGGCTTCTTCACTCCATCTGATATATTCTGCCTTGCTCATTCGGGTTTCATCAGTTGAATTCGGTGTTTTTTTTATGCATCGCAATAAAAGCTTATCCGCTCCGATTACGCATTTTACACCCGCCGAACCCGCATTATCAAGGTTGATACCAAGCGGAAAATATGCTCCGAGCATCCAATCGAGATAGCATTTGGAATTCATTATGCGGGACTTTGACAAGGGCGCAGCAAATTTCTTCAATAAATCCGCCATTTTTTTGCTTGAGCCGATGATATAAAGTCTCTCTCTCGGGCGCGTCATTGCAACATACAGATTCCGCATTTCCTCAGAAACCAATCTGTCATCCTCACGCATCATAATTGCGCGGCGCAACAGGGGAGTGAGAGGGTTTTTGCCGCGCATACGGAAACCGATTCCAAGTTCTCTGTCAAAAACTGCATCGGCTTTGTGGCTTTTTTTGCTGAATTCCGACGTTATTCCGCAAATAAAAACAATCGGAAACTCCAAACCTTTGCTCTTGTGTATGCTCATTACGCGAACCGCGTCAATTGCGGAAGGCTGAGCCGCACCCATGCTGACATTATCCCTCAGACTGTCCATCAGCGTTACAAATCCGTGGAGCCCGCTTTTGCCGTTTGCAACGAAAGTCTGTGCCTTTTCAAGCAATAAATCAAGATTCGCCTGCCGAACCGCACCGCCGCGCAGCGCACCGACATAAACATAATAAAATGTCTCATCCAGAAGAGTGCCTATCAATTCATCAACGCTTAAAAAGCGACTCATTTCATGCCATCTATCAACATTTCCCAGGAAATAATTTGCCTTGCGGCAGTATTCCGCATTATTCGAGCCGTTTTGAAAGCTTTGAGCGGCCTCCGTGAGTCTGTCAATGAACTCTTCACCGTCGAAATCGGTTCGAATATGTATATACTCATCCTCATTGAACCCGCCGATTGGGGAGCGCATAACGCTTAAAAGCGGAATATCCTGCCTTCGATTGTCTATAATTCTTAGTAAATTTAAGAATATCTGTACCTCAATTGCGTCAAAATACCCATCTCCAAGCTCGGCCGCGCATGGAATGCCCTGTTCCGTCATTGCGTTTACAAATTGCAGAGCAACACCCTTCGTTCGCCGCATCAAGACCGCAAAATCAGAAAACATCGGCTTTCGCACTCGATTGATTTCCTTATCAAATACCTCAACGTTTTCAATCACGCAGCGTATTTTATCAGCAACACAGCGTGCCTCGGCCTCTATGGCTTCCGGCTCATCGTTTTCCTTTGCGGAGTTATTTTCCGATTCGGCCTCATTTTCGTTTTCGCCTTTCTCATCCGAAATGTCAATTAAGCAGATTTCCGCGCTGCCGTTTGCAGTTTCCGCGCCCATTCGCAATTCGGCATTGTCGGAATAATCAATTTCACCGACATCGCCGAGCATGATTTTTGAAAACAGACTGTTCGCTGCATTCAAAACTGACGTCATGCTTCTGAAATTTGCGTTCAAATCAATTCTTTTTCCAACCGTTCCGTCATAGCTTTGATATTTCGCCAAAAAATTTTCCGGTTCGGCCTGGCGAAAGCGATATATGCTCTGCTTGACGTCTCCGACCATAAACAGATTATGACCGTTTGAAACAGCAGCAATTATTGCATCCTGGATGCTGTTGGTATCCTGATATTCGTCAACAAAAATGTATTTAAACTTTTCCTTATATTCAGCGGCAATTTCATCGTTTTTAAGCACGGTATACGCAAGCTGTTCCATATCATTGAAATCTATAAGCGCATTTTCACGCTTTAATTCGGAATAATGCTCCGCAAATCGTCGAACGATCGCTTCAAGACTTTTCAGGTAAGGATAAATCCGCGCTGCATTTTCACGTTCAACGTCATATGAGTAGCAAAAAGCCTCGCTTATTTTTTTGAATTGACTTTTGACTTTTTCGCGATATTCCTTCAGCTCCGCAGGCGCACCGCCCTTTCTTGACGGAATTTTTGCAAAAGCACACGCCGCAATTTTACAGTGCCAATCGGAATAAGTTTTCAGCTGCATCAGCTCGTCATAAAATCCCATATCCGTTTGAAGCAGTTTCGTATACACTTCAAATTCGGGGTTATTTTCGTTTACAAAACAATGATAAAGCTCATTCGCCATATCATAAAACGTCGAGATGTTCCTTTTTGCGGAAGCAATCAGACTCTCCGCCGCCTTCTCGGAAAACGTTTCAAAGCTGCTTCCGTATGCCTCAACCGCCTCATGCAGCCAACCGAACGGATTAGGGCGTGCCATAATAAAATCATAGGTATCCTCAATAAGAGTGCAAAGCGCATCATCGCGAATAAGGGCGTCACAAAGCAAGCGAAAATCCGAATCCGAAGTTTTTTCCGCATCCGAATATGCCTCTTCCAATACATCATCCAATGCTTTAAGGCGCAGCAATGCAGCCTCTGCGGCATCGGCGGTTCTGAACGCCGGATCAAGACCGACTATATGGCAATTACGTCTCAGAACATTTCCGCAAAAACTGTGAATAGTTGAAATATTTGCAGTAGAAATATTTATTGCCGAATCGTGCAAATGCATTTTCAGCTTTGTATCATCGGTTGACTCCGCAAGCTCCGACAACCGCCGCTCAATGCGCTGTTTCATTTCAGCAGCGGCGGGGTTCGTAAACGTTACAACAAGTATTTCCGAAACATCAGTCCCGGAAGCAATAATTCGAGCAATGCGTTCAGTCATTACTGCGGTTTTACCTGCACCCGCGGCAGCCGAAACAAGCAGGTTTCCATCCTCGTTAATTGCACGAAGCTGCTCAGCAGTCCACATTATTTTCTCCGTTCTTTCATAAACATATTATACCTCACACTGTCAAAAACCCGGTCGCTTGAATTACAGTTTCAGCTTGTTCAGAACCTTTGCGGCAAGGGGTCTGTGCGCAACCATAGCGGCACGCGGACAAAACTCCTGGCAGCAAAAACAACGGATACATTTTTCGCGATTTATATGTGGTTTTTTGTTTTTCATTTTTATTGCTTTTGCGGGACACATCCTTGCGCATTCACCGCATCCGACACAAAAACGTTTTTTAGCGTGGGCTTATGTTCAAGCGCCGCTTTACTGATAAAATGAAGCACATTGCCTTTGCGCATAAAGCTCAATCCACGCACCGGCGGGGCTTTAAAGTCATCAACGGTTAACGCGCGAATATCACCGTATACCCTCAAATTTTTACTGGATGCAGGCGCAAAACCTCGTTCATACGCCGCTTGAAGCGTTGGCAGACCGTCAATGTTCATCCCGATCAGCTCTGCACCGACAACGTCGGCATAATACGTGCTTTTCGACGCAATTATTGCACCGATTTGGCGCGGCGTGCCGGCAGTCGGCCCGTTGCCCTCCATTCCGACAACGGCATCACAAATTGCAAGTCTCGGTTTGAAATACTCATTAATATCAACAAGCATATCGGCAAATTCAGCATCGTTTTGAAATTTATAATGAACTTCCGGCTTTTTAAGACCCGGAATCGTCCCAAACAGATTTTTAACCGCCGCACTCATGCCAAGCATTCCGTGTGATTTCAATTTACAGAAATCAATAATTGCATCAGCCTCATCCAAATACTCTGTGTATGTGAAATTTTTTAGTACTTTTCCTTCAGGGAAGTCAACAGTTTTTTCGTTCATATTGCGATTCAGCTTTGCACCGAGCTTTTCAAGCCGATCCATGCCCGTTGCTGCGTAGACGCGATTCAGCAAGGGGAGCGAGTGCGGACCGCCGGGGCTGTCGCCTATCGTAACATCTGCACCGCGTGCCAAAAGCATTTCAACAAGTGCCTCAAGCAGGGCAGGGTGGGTTGTTGCGGCTGCATCGGGCTTTTTGAACGAAACAAGGTTGGGTTTAATAATTATTTTCATTCCGGGCATGACAAAATCCAAGCCGTTTACCGCATTTAAGGCCTCTTCAAGCGCAGGTTTGACTGCTTCGACGTTATAAGTCTTGCAGCGTACAACAGCAACATCGTAGTTTTCCAATTCAACCTCCGGACTTTTTTGTGTATTTAAATCTTATCACAAGAAAACAAGTGTCAAGCAACCTGTATTTGCACATAATGAAATACCGATTGCAGCTGATTCATTTATAAAAGCTGCTCGTAAACATCAACAATGTGAAATTATCCGTAATTGCGGGATTCAGGTTCGAACACGAATTCAGTCTGCCGTCACTCCTGATTTTCACATACCCCTGATACGGGTTAACCGGGAAAAAGAAATTAACTTTATCGTCAGGACTTTTTATCACAAAAAACAGGCAGACATCACCGTTCACAGGCAGTTCCCATGCGGTGTCGCCGCCTCCGACTGCTTTTAAAGTTGAAGCATTAATTACGTTGCGATGCATATTATCCACTTGAGTTATCGTTATTTTTTCACCGCTTCGCAGCCCCCCGCCCAAGGAGTTTAAAACTGTCACGCCGATGCGCAGTGAATTGCGTTCACTCCTTATCGTTTCGCCGCGTTCGCCTGATCTGCATAAAGTGGGCGTATATGGGGATACGCTGTCAACCCTGCCGATAAAGCATTCATTGCAGCCGATGAGCAATTCATTCATATTGGAATAAAACATATATTCACTTGGAATAAATAATTCAGATTTCATTGCCGCAATTTCGCGTTTAATTGAGCTGATTTGAACATTCCTGCCGTCGCTCATGCGAACTGTCGATCCGCTGCTTTGCATTACTCCGTTTTCAACCGGAACGTATATTTTTCTGTAACCGAATTCGCCTTTGTTTTCATCAGCAAGAAAGAGAATGCAGCGTTCACCGACATTATATTCTGTTGAAACATAAATTGTTTCAGAGCTTTCCGCATCGCCTGCGAAAACATCAAGCACTCGAAACAAAGAAACCGCTTTGCCGCCGTATGTTGCCTCGCCGACACATTCCGCTTCGACAATCAGAGAGGCACTTCTGAAACAGTTCCGCAAAGTATAAACATCCAACGCATTTTCTTCAATTTCAAATTGATAATTCAAGTCCCTGAACACAACAGCCGGCTCATGCTGCTTTCTAAACGGCATAACAAGCGCAATTATCAGAACCGCATTCAGCAGTATTCGTATTTTTTTACAGGCACGCATTGAATATTACCCCCGCATTATAAACAATGATTTCCTTATCGAATATTATACAACATTCGAATGTTTTTTTGAATCATCCTTTCAGTTCATTTTTAATATATTTATAAGCGGGATGAATCAATGCATCCCGCTTATTTTTTACCGGCTGATTAATTGTGCAGTATCCTCAGACCGCTGCGCCGTCGGGCATCGGTTCAATTTCGTGCTTCCAAATTTTCGTTAATGAAATTATTCCGAAAGTTACGGCGGAAAACTCTGCAATTACAAAGCACCACCAAACAGATTCAACCGATTTAAACACGAGAGCAAGCACAAGGGCGGCAGGGAGCAGCACCCCGAGCTGACGCAGTATGGACATAAACATGCTCTTGATTCCGTGTCCGATCGCCTGAAAAGTTACAGATATTGTAATTGATGCCGCCGCGATAGGAAAATGCAAAGAAATAATTCGGAATGCCGCAATTCCTTCAGCGGTAATCTTCCCCTCGGAGTCGAAGAGGGAAACAATCTGCTGCGGGAACAGTTGGAAGAGCAGCGTGCCGATGCTCATAATAATCGCAGTTACGCAAAGTGTCATCTTCCATGCTTTTTTAAACCTCAGTCTGTTTCTTGCTCCGTAGTTATAAGCAAAAATGGACATACTGGCGTTCGTAACTCCAAACAACGGCATGAAAACTATTGATTGAACTTTGAAATAAACTCCAAATGTTGCAATACCGGCGTTGCTCATTAGAATCCTTGAAAAAATCGCGTTCATGCCGACATTCATTATCGAACCTATCGACTGCATGACAATGCTCGGAATGCCGACTCGGTATATTTCTCGCACCGTTTCACCGCAGAGACGGAAATTTTTGAAACTTATTTTTACCTCATGTTCCTTAAAAAACACAAGTGCCAATGCCATCAGCATTCCGACCCATTGTCCGATTACCGTAGCATATGCCGCGCCTGCCACTCCCATTTCCGGGAAGGGACCGATTCCGAAAATCATAAGGGGGTCAAGAATGATATTAACAACCGCGCCGGCAAGCTGAGTCACCATTGAAAGCCCGGTTTTGCCCATTGACTGCAATATTCTTTCACAGCCGATTTGTATAAACACACCCAATCCGAAAACCATGCAGATTTCAAGATAATCAACGCCCATTTCTATGAGCTGCGGATCGTCGGTGAAAAGCCTGAAAAACGGAGTGATTACAAACCCAAATATTGCAAATACAATTGCAGACAGCAAAAGCAGGCACAAGCCGTTGCTTGCACCTTTGTTTGCAGCCTCAGTGTTTCCCTCGCCGAGTTTGCGCGACATATATGAGTTCATGCCGACGGATGTTCCGATCGCAACAGCGATCATCAACATCTGTATCGGATAGGCAAGCGAAATTGCCGTCAGTGCGTCGGTGCTGATTTTTGCAACAAAATAGCTGTCCACAACATTGTACATTGCCTGCACAAGCATGGAAATGACCATCGGAATTGCCATGTTGGCAAGCAGTTTTCCGACAGGCATAACGCCCATTTTGTTTTTGCTCTTTTGATTCTCTTCCATTCGGTTACGCTTTCTTAATCAGTAATAACCAATCGATTTTAACACCGGTGCTCAATATATTCAAGCTTTATCACGAATTATATATGCATTGTTGTTTCGGCAATGTCGGCCGAAAACTCAGCATAAGAAATTTATTCAGTCCTGCCGCACATAATATCTATTCCTGAATGAATATTTGTTATATGTGCTTCAGTAATGTTTTTTTCCTGTTCACCGTCGAGCGTCCAGCTTACGCTTTCGTCCGGGAAGCGCACATGCAATTCGGATGCACGGAACATTCTGATGTATTCGCAGCTCATTTCGCCGCTTGTGATTGCATTTACAATTTTTGTGAGTTCAAGTGCATTTTGCGGATACCTAATCAAAATTATTTCGAACATTCCGTCGTTCATTTCGACCATTTCAGGCTTCAGCTTTACAATTCCCGCAATTATTCGCGAGTTGCTGACCGTGCAAAGGATAAAGTCGTCCTCAATCGTTTCTCCGTTAATTTCAAAAACAGCCTTTATCGGACGGATTTTTTTGAGTGTATCAAACCCTTTCGCAAGATAAGCAAGAAAACCGAACATGTTTTTTGCGTTTTGCGAAGTAGAGTAGGCAACATCGGTAAATGCGCCGAAAGCTGCAATATAAGCATAGAATCTGCCGTTAAAATTTCCTACATCAATTGTAGTACAAATTCCATCAGTAATATTTTTTACAGCTTCATCGCTGTTCTTTGGAATGCAGAGCGTGTTCGCAAAGTCATTCGTGCTGCCGGAAGGCACATATCCCATGCGCGGGCGTTTCTCCTTTGGAAGCTGCATAATGCCGCTGATGACCTCGTTCGCTGTTCCGTCGCCGCCGGAACAAACAACAATTTCATTTTCCGCACCGTATTTTTTTACGTATTCGGTTGCAGATCCGCTGTTGATTGTTGTAAGTGTTGTGCAGGCATAGCCGTTATCCGTCATGTGTTTTACAACTTGCGGAAGCAGTCTTAATGATCTGCCTTCTCCCGCAACGGGATTAAAAATCAGCAGTGCACGCTTATGAACGAGTTCACCGCAAGCCTTATCATTCACCGATTTTTCGCCCGTTTCAGCGTTTTTTTGCTTCCATTCATCAAACAATCTGCCCATTTTCTTTCCTCACCAATGTTTTGATGCTTCAACCCGCGCAAACACTCATAAGAAGTAAAAGTCACTGTACTCCATAGAGATATTCGTGCAGAAGTCTTTTATTATCAGCAATATCTATATGAATAACAGCCATTTTTCCTTCCCATGCATAGTCCCATGTTCCTTCAAAGGGGAGTGCACGGTTTTCAAGAGTTAAATCGCCGCCAAACACAACATCAATTGCAAGATCGATCATCTGCATCGGACTCATGTTCGTCTCAACATATTTTGTCAGATTGTTTACCAATGCAGTAAGCGAAGCAATTGATTTTTCGGTCTTTGCTTTTTTTAAAAACGCATACATAACGTCTCGCTGTCTCCGCGTTCTTGACCAATCGCCGTCACCGCCGATGGACCTGTTGCGCGAATGCGTCAGCGTTTGCCGACCGTTCAGATGCTGCCAACCTTCTTTTACGGGCAGGACATCATTTTCTGCGCTGTTATTTATGTATTCAACTTCACGTTCCGTAAGATACACATCTATTCCGCCGACGGTGTCAACAATTTCTTTCAGAGAATCAAAATCAACCTTCACATAATATTGAATGTCCATCCCGAAATTGCTGTTGACTGTATTTATTGCAAGCCCGACACCGCCAAAGAAATAGGCAGTGTTTATTCGGTTCCACGTATCACGATCAGGAATATAAATCCATGTGTCGCGCAAAAGAGAAACAAGTTTTGCCGTCCGCAGCTTTCGATTGTACGAAAGGATCATCATCGTGTCAGACCTTCCGTGCCGTTCACCCTCGCGTACATCGCTTCCGAAAAGCATTATATTTACAACATCCTTGTCGATTCTGCTCTCATTAAAAATCGAATCGTCATCCATTCTGATATTGTCAATCAGTGCAGGATCAAAATCCTTTGTTGTGTCAACTTTATCAGCATCAGCCTTGATCAACGCGGGGGGAGTTGCCGTCTCACCCGGTGATATTTCAGGCTTTTTGACGGTTGAAACCGCATTTTTGTTCATCTGCCCGAGTTTGCAGCAAACAATAACCAAAGGTATGCTCAAAAAAACAACCACAAGCAGGATAATAATTACTATGCGAAGTGCATGTTTTTTTGCGGTTTTGCCTTCCCCGCGTTTTTTCATTTTTTATTCCTCCCGATAACCGTTGGGGTTCATCTGCTGCCAGCGCCATGTATCACGGCACATATCCTCAAGCGTTTTTTCGGTATGCCAATGCAAAAGCTCAGCCGCAAGATGTGCATCTGCAAACGAGGCATCGATATCGCCGGGACGGCGTTCGGTTATAACATACGGAATTTCAATGTTATTTGCCTTTTCAAAAGCGTGAACGATGTCAAGCACGCTGTAGCCTATGCCGGTACCGAGGTTGATTTCGACACAGCCGTTTTCATTTTGCGCATATTTGAGTGCGGCAAGATGACCCTTCGCAAGATCAACAACATGTATGTAATCGCGCACTCCTGTTCCGTCGTGAGTGTCGTAATCATTGCCGAAAACGGAGAGCTTTTCGCGTCTGCCTATTGCAACCTGTGATATATACGGCATAAGGTTGTTCGGAATCCCTTTCGGATCTTCGCCGATCCTGCCGCTTTCGTGCGCGCCTATCGGATTGAAGTAGCGGAGAAGAACTATCGAAAGTTTCGGATTTGCCGCACAAACATCCCGCATGATTTGTTCGCTCATGTATTTTGTCCAACCGTAAGGGTTGGTGCACCATGTGGGCTGCTTTTCGTCAATCGGAACGACTTTCGGCACGCCGTAAACGGTCGCAGATGAGCTGAAGATAAGCTTGTTTACATCATGACGCTGCATAACCTCAAGCAAATTCATTGTTGCATCAAGATTATTTTTGTAATACATCAACGGCTTCGCAACCGATTCCCCGACTGCCTTTTTCCCCGCAAAATGGATCACGGCATCAATATCATTTTCTGAAAAAACCTGTTCGAGCGCCTCCTCGCCGCACACATCAATTTCATAGAAACGAACAGTTTTTTTGCCCAATTCCTCAATACGTTTCACAACTTCGCGGCAAGAGTTTGATAAATCATCTGCAATAACAACATCACAGCCTGCGTTCATCAATTCAACTGCGGTGTGCGAACCGATATATCCCGCACCGCCGGTAAGCAATACTTTCATATTTCCTCCGTTTCCGTTTCGGGCATTATAGCTCCGAATTATCAATTTTTTGTTAATTATAAATTAATTTCCGTTGTATTTCGGAAAAACCGGGCAAGCTGTTCGATAAAAACGAAATGCCAGGCTGCTTCAATGCTTAATCAGCGTGAACCTCGTCCTTAAGAACACCAACAAAAGGCAGGTTTCGATATGTGCCGGCATAGTCAAGACCGTATCCCACGACAAATTCGTTAGGAACGACAAATCCGTAATAATCCGGAGTAATGGCGCACTCACGGCGTTCGGGTTTATCAAGCAGGGCAACGATTTTGAGGCTTGCAGGTTCGCGGGCGCGAAGCATGCTCGTGAGATGATTCAGGGTCAGCCCGGAATCCATTATATCTTCAACGATTATGACATGCCGTCCGGTAATACTCATGTCGAGATCCTTGTTGATGCGAACTATTCCGGAAGTTTTTCTTGCATTGCCGTAACTTGAAATTGCGAGAAAATCAATCTCGCAATAATCATCGAATTGGCGAACAAGATCGCTGAAAAAATGCACTGAACCCTTAAGAATGCAAAGAAAAACAGGGTTTTTGCCGCGGTAATCGTTTGTAAGCTTCTCCGCAAGCTCGTGAACCCTCCGCTGCAGTGTTTCCTGATCCAAAAGCACATAATCGATATCGTTGTGCAATCCGGTTTTATTAATCATTTTATTCCTCCGTAATTTTGTTGTTTTTATATTTGCGAACTCAAGAGTTTTTTTAACTCGATCGCAGCTGTTTTTCTGAAATACGAAGCCTTTATCCGAGGAAGGATTCCTCCGTTTCAAATTCAACGCAAACAATACATTTTGTTTCGTTTGAAATTTTGACATCATCGGATATTCCGACTCCGTATACATATACTATTTTGCCGCAGCATTCGAGCAGCGGCAGTCTGTCGCGCCGTTCGGAATCAATTTTTTGAGCAATCAAATACTTTTTCAACTTTGTTTTTCCGGGCGCATTTACCGGAAAAAACATGTCTCCGGCGTGTCTGAACCTGATGTTCAGGCTCAGAGCTTCTACGTTATTTTTTATCTTCAGTCCGTCAGCCGGTGTATCGTTTGCTTCGTTTTCAAAAAGCCCTATAAGCTTTTCGAGATCCATCATTGCTCGAGTTTTATTATACACCCGTTCGTGCGAAAATTCCAGACCGCCGTCCGCGACGGAAGCTTTTACCCTTCCGAATGAAGTTTGAATCCATTTTCCGTTGAGGGGCAGGGGAGTGCTGCGGGTCTTCGGGCACAATTGAGCATCCGATTGAAAGTCTGTCTGTTTTTTTTCTGAGTCGGAAACAGAATTAATTTCACACTCATGTTTCGTGCAGCTTTTGTTTTCAACGAGCAGCCTTCCGAAACTTTTTCGAATTATAACTGTAGACATTTCAATTTTTGCGCCCGACTGCATTTCAAGCAGTTTCATCAAAGCTTCTATATGCGGCTGAAAAACATCGTTTTGCACTCCGTTTTCCCGAAGCATGTGCATTACGGCGCGCGACTTAATCGGCATCGGCAAGTGAATCAGCTTTTCCGCATCAACCCCGTTTTCTGTTTTTGCGTTCAGATAGGCCTCTTTTGCAACGCCGTTGAGGTATTTTTCATCTTCATTCAAAAGTTTTGCATTTCTGCATATAACTTTTTCGCAGCTTGAATTAATACCGTTTTGTATTTCCGGAATTATTTTCAGTCTCAGCAAATTTCGTGCCGTATCCGGAACAAAATTTGTTTCATCCGTTTGAAACTGCTCGCCGTTTTGCAGCAAATACTCGACCAATTCTTTTTTTTCAAACTCCAGAAGAGGATGAATGATTTTTCCGCTGCAATATTTCATTCCGCACAGCCCGTTAAGCCCGCTTCCGCGTAAAAAATGCAGCAGTATGCTTTCCGCATTGTCCGACAAATGATGAGCAGTTGCAATAAATCCCATGCCGCTTTGAATCCTTGCACGTTCAAGAAAGTCATAACGCAATTCCCGAGCCGCTGTTTCTGTCGAAAGGCTGTTTTCATCGGCATATGCCGGAACATCCGCCTTTTCGCTCAGTAGTTTAAGCGCATGTTTCTCACAAAAAGCGCGAACGAAATTCTCATCCTCCCGCGCCGCTTCGCCGCGTATGCAATGATTGAAATGGGCACAACATAATCTGAAATTTGCGTGCTTTTCAACGATTTTGCAGGAGAGATTCTTTAGAAGGAGAGCAAGCGCACATGAATCCGCGCCTCCGCTGAGCGCAACCAAAATTCCGCTTTCAAGGGCGTCGGCACAGTTTTTTTCAAGGATATGGAGCATTTTTTCTTCCGTTTTCATAACGCCCGCCTTCCTTCAAAGAACATTGCTGCAAATCAAAGTTTTTCTCTGTGCAAAGGATTATAAACAAGCTTGCCTTTTTCTTTAACGCTTTCGAAAAGGGTTATTTCCGAGGCAGTGAAGCTTGTTTTAAACTCCGTCTCCTGCAATTGTGCATAAACCAGTTCGTCGAATTCAACACTCCGTCCGAGAGTTATATGCGGAACAAAGCGTCTGTATTCGCGTGCAAACCCGTTATCAGCCAATGCGGTTTGAAGTGACTCATGTAAAATTGCCAATTCGCCTGTATTTCCGCCGACCTCGATAAAAGCCGTGCGGCTGCCGCTTCTTTCAAAACTTGAAAACCCGGCAGGATGCAGTTCAAACGGACGAATTCCGCGCACGGCAGATTGCATTGCTTTTACCGCGCCGGCAAGATCGTTGCTTTCGCCTATAAAATGCAATGTTATATGCAGGTTATTTTCCTGAACAAATCTGCCTCCGCTCGAAAGCATCTTAAGCTCTTTGAGCGCAGCACCGACTTCGTTTCTGACAGCTTTGGGCAGTTCAACGGCAATAAACAGACGCATGGCATTTACCTTACTTCAAATCATAAATTTTTTTATACTTTTCTGTGAGGTATTCAATGTAATAATCTGCATTGAATTCCTCTCCGCATGCATTTTCAATCAGCTGTGCCGGAGTCAGCAGCATTCCGTATTTATGTATTTTTTCAGTCAGCCATGCGGTCACATCGTCGATCCTGTTTTCCGAAACAAGTTTATCAATATCAATATCCTGTTTCATTTTGTGAAGAAATTGCGCTCCGTAAGCAGAACCGAGGGAATAGCTCGGGAAATAACCCAGCGCACCGCCGCTCCAATGAGAATCCTGAAGGCAGCCCATGCTGTCGCAGGGAACATCGATTCCGAGATATTCCTTATACAATCTGTTCCATTCATTCGGCAGATCCTTAGTTGAAAGCGAACCGTCCATAAGCCTTTTTTCAATTTCATATCGTACCATTATATGCATTGAATAAGTCAGTTCATCCGCCTCGGTCCTGATAAGAGAGGGCTCGGCCTTGTTTACGGCGAGATAGAAATCATGCGCGGTAACATTTTCAAACTGCTCGTGGAAAAGCTCTTTAATTTTCGGGAAAATCAAAGAAATAAACGCTTCACTCCTGCCGATGATGTTTTCATAAAAACGGGACTGAGATTCGTGAATGCCCATTGAAGCTCCGCCTGCCATCGTTGTTCCGATAAGATCATCGCCGGTGTTCAGCTCATAGATCGCATGTCCGCCCTCATGTATCACCGAATACATGCTGCTTGCAACCATATTCTCATAATAATGCGTGGTAATTCGAACGTCATGCTTGTTGAATTCGGTTGTAAACGGATGCTCCGTTTCCCCGATTGAACAATCGTCGCGGTTAATTTTCATAACGTCCATTATATAATCCGACAATTTTCGCTGCGTTTCGATCGGGCAGGATTTTTCAAGGAACGAAGTATTGATAACATCACCTTTTTCGCAAATTGCATGAATCAACGGAACAAGTGCGCTGCGGAGCTTTTCAAAATATACATCAAGCATTTTTTTCGACGCACCGCGCTCAAATTCGTTAAGCCAGTAATCATATGCATCCGTTTCCGGTGAGACATATGCCGCTATTTTTCTGTTATATTCGACAATTTGCGCAAGATACGGTTCAAAAACGGAATAGTTGTCCGTATTTTTTGCTTCAACCCAAGCATTATGGGCTTCTGTCAGGAGCACCTGGAACGCGGTGTATTCGTCCATGGGGATTTTGCGCATTTGATTAAGCTCGCGCGCTTTTTCCTCGACTTCACGGCGAGTTATAAAGTCCAATTTATCAAGATTTGACATCATGGTGTCTATAACTTCAAACTGCTCCTCATTTACGGTCAGTTTGTAGATAATTTCACTTAAGACGCCGTAAGTTCTGCCAAGGCCTTCCGCCGAATTTTTCGGTGCAGCCGTTTCGGAATCATAGCTCAGAACACCCATCGCATGGCTGTAGGCTGCCATGGTTTCTGTGTTTTTCTTAAATAATTCCTTTGCCTTTTCAAATTCCATATTTTTCTCCTTTTGGGTTGTTCGTTTTATTTTTACGCTCCCGTAAAAAGTCTTACGGGAAGAATCATGTAATAGAATGCTTCGCCCTCGACCGGAACGATTACGCAGGGCGTAACGGCATTGTTCATGTTCAGGTAAACGCATTCGTCGTCAAGAACACGCATTACATCCTGAATATAAGTTGCGTTGAACGCAATTTCCAGATCCTTTCCGACAAGTTGAATTTCAATCTCGTCGTTTATATTTCCCTTTTCACTGTTTGCCGTTATGGTGAGGGTGTTGTTTGCAAACATCAGCTTGATGCGGTTCGATTTCGATTCGCGCGCCATGAGCAGAGCGCGCTCGGTGCTGTTCTTCAACTCTTCGCAATTGATCAAAACTCTTGTTGCAAAGTTTTTGGGCAGAATGCCCTTATAATTTACATATTCGCCGTCCAGAAGGCGCGAAATGACCTTTGTTCCGCCGAAATCGATTTTTATATGTGTGCTTGAAAAAATAAGCTTAACTTCCGAATCGTCGGAAGAAAGAACGGCGGCAATTTCCTGCATTGCGCGTTTGGGAATTACGACGGATTTTTTGCCGGTGCAGTTATTGATTTTTTCTTTTCTCATTGCAATGCGGAAGCCGTCGAGTGCAACCATTACAAGCGTGTTGTCGCTGTCGAATTCAAGGCAGACGCCGTTGAGGATCGCCTTTGTTTCATCATTTGAAACCGAAAATATGACCTGTTTTATCATGCTCTTCAGCTTGTTTTGAGGTATATCCGCCGAAAACTCATCGTCAACGCGCATCATTTCGGGGTATTCATCCGCATTTTGAATCTGTATTGAAGACTTGACCCTGCGCGAGCGAATGTTCATTGTGTTCCCGTTGCTTTCGAAATCGATTGTGTCACCGCTGAATTTCTTTACAAGATCGGAAAACAGCTTGCCCGGAAGGACCGCGCTGCCCTCATCGTCGATAATTGCGGGAATTTCGGTTTCAATTTGGAGTGACAGATCCGTGCATTTTATGAACAGAGTGTCATTCGCTGCATACATATATATGCCCTCAAGGATCGGAAGTGTTGCGTTTGAGGGCATTGCCTTCGTAACGACGGAAACCGCCTCGTTGAGTTCTCTTGTGTTTACGCTGAAGCGCATGGGTGCATCTCCTTTGCTGTTGTTTATTACTAAGGTAGCGGCGGCAGTAGTAGTGCGGAAACTGCGGATAAGTCATGTTTTGCCTTTGCTGTCAAATAAAAACAGTGTTTATAAAAGGCGCAAAACTCTGTTGATAAATCCGGCTGTTATTAACAGTTTCCGTGTTGTTCGCATTATCCTCAGCAAATTAATTCTTTTCCTTGTGGAAAAAGCGGATAACAAGGAAAAAAATCCCTGTTTGTTCTGCCGCTTTTTGATACGGTAAAAAACACCGTGAAAGCTGTTTTTGAAAAACAAAACCGTTCTGCATAATACAGATCCGTGAGGCTTAAGCCTTCGCCGATGTATACTCCGCCTTTATACATTATAAGGTAAAACGGCCTTGCGGTCAATATAAATTCGATATAAAACAGAGATTTAACGCCTTAAACATGCGGCGAAGGTCGGAATTTTGCGACTGATATTGACAAATGACAGCAACTTGCGTTATTATACAATCGAGTATTCATATCCGCAGATTGAGTTTGCGGGTGCGTGCTTGCTATACCCAAAGAATTTTGCACTGTTTTTTGACTGTACACAAAATTCATTGCAGGGTTTTTTGAGTAATTTCGGAGGAAATATAATGGACAGAATGTTTTTTATCGTTAACCCTGTGGCCGGAAGCGGTAAATGCAATGCTTTGTTTTCGGAATGTGAAAACATACTTCGTGAACGCGGCATTGAATACATCGTTAAAAAAACGGAGTACAAGGGACATGCGGTCAAAATTGCAGAGGAAGCGATAAAAAACGGAGAAAAGTTCATTATTGCGGCAGGCGGCGACGGAACAGTGAACGAAATTTCCTCCGTCATATGTCAAAACCCGAATGTTAAACTCGGAATTCTTCCTTTCGGAACAGGAAACGATCTTTCCGGAATGATGAATCTTCCGAGCGAACCTGAAGCGGCGATAGACCTGCTTCTGAGCGGAGAAGCAAAGTATATCGACATGGGCATTGCAAACGGAACAAAATTCACAAATGTCTGCGGAATCGGTTTTGATGTTGATGTTTTGATAAATACCGAGCGGCATAAAAAGGGCAGGAAGGGGATGCTTCCGTATTTTTTGGGCATTGTTGACTCGCTTTTTCATCGAAAAAAGGTACATGCCAAAATAAAAACAGACAGCATTCAATATGAAGGCGACATTATTATTTCGGTTGCCGGAAACGGAAAGCGTTTCGGCGGAGGAATGCTTGTGAATCCGGATGCGGAGGTTGACGACGGCCTGTTTGATCTTTGCATCGTGCGTTGGGTGAGCCTTTTTACCTTTTTGCGGCTTTTACCGCTTTTCATAAAAGGCAAACACAAAAACAAAGCTCCTGTCACTAATATTCGAACGCAAAGCTTCACGATCGAAACGGACAGTGAATGTATTGTTGAGCTTGACGGTGAGCTTATTGAAAAAACGCCGTTGACTTGCAGCATTATAAAAAATGCATTAAGAGTGGTTCGACCGTGAAGCATGCAGCACAAAATGACGGGTCCCGACGGACACGGCGGTTGAAACTTATTTCCGATAAAGGAATTTTTCGGAAGACTTCTGCATAAAATCCAAGAATGGAGGTTTAACCGTGGACAAAACAAAAAAAACACAACACGGTGCAGCAAAAAAAAGAAAAGCCGCACACAGAGTTTTTGCGTTGTTGATTTCCGCGCTTGTTGTCATCGGCATTGCTTTTGCCGCTGTGCTGATAATTAAACGGATAAATACTGTTGCACGGAAAAAATCGCTCCCGATTCGTCCGGAAACCGAATATGCATACACAGGCGACGGTTTTGTTTATATTGAAGGAAAGACGTTGAATTTTTACAGCGTAAAAAACGAAGACAAAAACTATTCAATGTCTGTTGAAGCTGATAATGTCAAACTCGTCGGAACGGATAAAATTAAAGTTATATACAACTCCTCTTCGATTCAAATTATCGGCACAAGGTTCGACAACATGTTGAACGGTGAATTAAAAAAGATAGTTTGCGGAGATAAATACGTTGCTGTTTACCTCAAAAACGAAAACGGAACGCACTCTTTGCGCGCTTTCAATTCGTCCGGAACGCAATGCTGGCAGCGGGATTTCAGCACGACTTGCATTACCGATTTCGGTTTTGAGAGTTCGGATTCTCCTGTTTTGTGGATGTCGGAGCTTTCAACAGTCGGAAATTCATTTTCAACGTCGATTTCGCTGTATGATTTAAGCCGTGAAAGCGTTATCGGAATTATTTCGGTTCAACAACAGATTGTTAAAAATGTTTTCATCACAAAAAAGAGTATTTTTGCATTCTGCACCGATTATTTGATTCGTTTTGACAGGGGGGCGAATGCAGAGGCATATCGCGTTCTCTGCTATGGATACGATTGCCTTTCCGCCGATTTGAGCGGCGGAAGAATGTATTTGCTTCTTGACAAAACCCCATTGGAAAACTCATCCGGCAGCAGCTCGGAAACAAAGGGGGTCGGTGAGTACAGAATCCTTTCGGTCAGCGAATCACGGCTTGCGGAGGAGGCGAGCTGCACGATCACAAAGCCCGAGAATGTTGTTTATGCCTGTATGATGCGGGACAGAATCTCGATTATCAAAAATAACCAAATTGATTTTTACGGTATTAACGGAAAACTGCAAAAATCATATTTCTTTGATTCGCCTGTTGACAGTGCTGTAAAACTTGATAATAAAAATATATTAACGGTGAGCGGCAGTGAAACTGCTCTTTATAACATAAGGTGAAAATGCCTTACATCCATGTGATTAAGGCATTATATCGGAGGTATTATCATTGAACATAATTGATTTTTTGATTATCTTTATGATTGGATTGTACTTCGTATCGGGCATGTACAAAGGCTTTGTATGGAGTGCGTCAACTTTGGGGGTATCAATCGTGGCCTGTTTGTTGGCTTTTTTGCTCATGGGGACGGTTTCGAACTCGATAATTAAGAATGAAAAGCTCTACAATTCAATGTTGAGCTACACGGAAGGTTCGGAAGCCATTTACGACGTTGAACTTGTCAAATCTGACATAAAGAGTTTATCTAATTCCGAAATTGACGAGGTCATGAGCAGGTCAAACCTTGCTTATCCGCTTAAAGAGCGTGTTTATGAAAACATAATGACGGAGGCCTTCAAAGCGGAGGGAATAACAACGCTCGGCGATTATTTCAACGAGAGCATTGTTCGTGTGATAATAAATATTGTTGCATTTATTATTGTTTATTTGGCTGTGCGTGTTTTATTCACATTTGTGATCTGCTGGCTGGATTACGCATTTATTTTCCCGCAGCTTCGCAAAGTTGATTTCTTTATCGGCGGAGCGGTCGGGCTTGCAAGGTCAATCATCGGGATCTGCGTAATATTTATGCTGATGCCGATTATTTTGACGGTGCTTCCGTTTGATGCAATTGAACAACTTGTTTCGTCGAGTGCGATTGCGTCATTCTTCTATCAGTCAAACATCCTCCTTAAACTGATTCCGGGTGTGTAATCCGCATAGCTTGTATGCAAAATTCGAATTATCTTTCGAACGAAAAAGGCAGCGGCGCCGTTTGTTATTCAAAAGAAACGTTGCATTCGGCCGAACTCGCTCCGGGCGAGCGGATTGATGATTTACAGCTTAACGGACTAAGCTTGATTCAGTCCGCAGAGGCGTTTCGATTCGGCACGGATTCTGTTCTGCTTGCGCATTTTGCGCATGTTAATGCGAAGGAATACTGTGTTGACCTTGGCGCGGGCGCAGGTGCGCTGAGTTTTTTGCTTCACGGCAGAACAGGCTGTCGAATTCTTGGAATTGAAATTGACGCACGGCAAGCGGATCGTTTTTTGCGTTCCGTTCGTTTAAACGGTTTGAACGAAGCTGAAATTACTGCAGTTAATGCTGATTATATAGACTATTCGGTAAAATCAAAAACAAAATTTGATTGTGCAATTTGCAACCCGCCTTATCATCAGCATGATTGCGGCGCGATTTCCCAAAAGGGGGCTGCAACGCATGACATTGCCGCTCCCATAAAAGAAATTACAAAAGCTGCTGCGAAACTTCTTAAATACGGCGGTAAATTTTTCATATGTTTTCCCGCAAGGCGGCTGTGCGATGCTTTTACTGCGCTTTCGTCCGCCGGGCTTGAGCCTAAACGGCTGCGTCTTGTTGCAGGCAAGCCGGAAGCCGCGCCTTATCTTGCGTTGATTGAAGCAAAAAGCGGGGCAAAAAGCGGATTGATTATTGAAAATAATTTGATAATTCACGATGAAAACGGGGAGTATTCACCCGAGGTGGCTGAGTTCTATGGAAAATAAAAAGATACCCGCAAAGCTTTATCTTTGCGCAACCCCTATAGGTAATCTTGAGGATATAACGCTGCGTTGTCTGCGCATTTTGCGCGGCGCGGCTGCGGTGTATTGTGAAGATACGCGAAACACCCTCAAGCTTATGAATCATTTTGAAATTAAAAAAACTCTTATAAGCTGCCATGAACACAATGAGGAACAGCGCGCGAATGAGATTGCCGAACGTGTGCGCGGCGGCGAGGCGATAGCTTTTGTCAGTGACGCGGGAATGCCGGGGGTCAGTGATCCGGGCAGCCGTCTTGTCAGGTTTTTTGTTGAAAACGATCTCCCGTTTGAGGTGCTCCCGGGCGCAAATGCCGTTTTGACGGCGTGGGTAATGAGCGGGCTTCCGACGGAGTCACTGTATTTCTGCGGCTTTATTCCCCGCAGCGGTGCCGAACGCAGCGAAGCCGTTGAAAGGATAAAGAACAGCGAAGCAACGGTTGTTCTTTATGAAAGCCCACATCGTGTTGCTGCAACTTTTGCTGATTTTTCTGAACTTTTTCCGAATCGTGAATGCGCATTGGTACGGGAAATCACAAAGACTTTTGAACAGGTCATACGCGGAACGGCGGCGGAGCTTGCCGCACGGTTTGCGGAAAGCGAACCCAAAGGGGAGTGCGTTATTGTAATTTCTCCGTGTGATAATAATATTGCAACAAATAATACAAAACTGCGTGAAACTGTCGGTATTCTTTTGAATGCCGGAATCGGTGCAAAAAACACGGCAAAAATCGCCTCAAGCATTTTGAACGTTCCGAAAAACGAGGCGTACAGGTTCGCTCTTGAATTATCGGATGAATAAGCGTTCCCGTATGCGGCATTGAAAATTAATACACAATGCAAATATAAAGCAGTGCCGCGATTTGAAGCACGAGGAAAAGCGGCATAAAAATCACAAATTTTATGTGCTTCGTTTTATGCCTGAATATACGCATACCGAGTACGGAACCGGCTGCACCGCCGAGGAACGCAATGATAAACAGCGTTTTTTCAGGGGTGCGCCATTTTTTATTGATTGCTCGTTTTTTATCGATTCCCATGGACGCAAAACCGATTATCGACATTATGACCATGTAAATAACTATAATTATCTTGTAATTGAAATTAGGCATTTCAATTCTTCCCTTTATTTTCTCTTCCGAAGAATCTATCGGCGTCAACCGCACGCGGCCGCCTGTAGCGGCAGCCGGCGGTGGTGTCAAAACAGCAGATACTTATATACGGACAGTATTTACATGCTGTTTTCCCGTGATACTCCGTCGGACTGACCTCTATCCGTCCGCGCATAATTGCACGAAGTGTTTTTCCTGCAATTTTTTTTGCAAATTCAAGGGTTTCTTCCATTTCATCCTCATCCGCAAGGCTGCCCTTAAACATGCCCTCCTTTTTTGAGTAACGTACACCGTACAGCACATCGGAGATTCCCGGAAAAGCGGAATCCATTGCTTCGAGTATGTTTTCATCATTTAATGTCAAACCGTTCATCCTGAAACTGCGTTGAATTTCAGTTTCCGCTTTGTCTTCGCTGATGCCCTCACTTGCCTGTGCGTCGCCGATATGCAAATAATACATTCCTGCTGTGAAGAGCGGGTTATTGGTTTCTTTCCGCATTGCGTTCTGCATTGCGGAAGCGTACAGCGGCAATTGAATGCGCAGCCCGTTTGCAAGTTCGGTATAGTCAAATGTTTGACCATATGTTTTATAGTCAATTATGCGAATAAACTCTTCGTTTGACGGTGAAACGTATTTGTCAACGCGGTCGGCAATGCCCGTGATGCTGTAGGTCACGCCGTTTTCCGCTTGAATGCGCAGCGGCGGATAGGCATCGTTGTCGTGGCCGAAATTGACTTCACTTGCAAACGGTCGAAATTTGCCTGCGTTGATTTGTTTCACGACAGCAAGAGCGGCAGTTTCAACAAGCTCGGCAATGCGCTGAAATTCCGCCCGCATTCTGGCAGAATCAAGCAAAATTCCGTTATTGTGTTCGATCATCATGGGCGGAAGAATCCGTTCAAGCTTTTCGTGGATATCTGCTGCGGAAATCGTTGTAAAATCGCAGTTGCTGTTTAAATATTCCTTTATCAATTTATCAAATGCTTCGTGAATGAAGCTGCCGCGGTCATTCGCTTTTTCCGTTCGCTGCGGCCGCTCCTTAAGACGCATTCCGAACTGTATCAGATAACGGAACGGACATTGATTGAATGTTTCAAGCCGTGTTGCGGTGCCCATCAGCTGCCTTCCGTAGAGCCGCATGGCCGTTTCACTTCCGAGCGCAGCGGGGGAGTTATCATTGAAAAACATTTTATCGAGCATATCGAGACGCGAAAAATAGCTTTCACTGCCCGAAAAATGTGAGTACAGACTGTTCAGGCTTTCATTGATTTCGCCGCTGTCAATCATGTTTCTTATGCCCGATGCAAGTTCGGCAAATGCCGCCGCGTCCGTTTCACCGGCATGGTTTAATGAAGCGGTTGATGTTTGCTTTGCATTGGGAAAGATCCTGCGCAGGCGGCTGATCATCCCGGAAGGTGCGGCGGCGGTTGAACCGATTTCATTGCTGTACGAAAAACGAAGCATGTCCGTTGCTTTTGATATTACGGAATATACCCGCAAATTTTCAGAGCTGTTCATGCTTTTTGTGCTGTCCCAAACGGTAATGCCGGCATTTTTCATGCGCAGAAGGTCACTGTCGTTCAGTATTGCATTATCGGCTTTTGCTTTCGGAACAAGCCCCTCATTCATGCCGAGTATCAACAAGAATCTGCACTTTGAAACATGAATTTTATCCATATCACCGATGATTACCTGATCGAGCGTGGTGGGGATAATGCCGATTGAATAGCTCATCAATCCTTCTTCAATGATTGACGAGAACTTGCTTAAACTTATCGCCTCGTCATCAAGAATTGCAAACAATTGATTGAACATTTCAATAATTGTATCATAAATCTGCCGATTTTCGACGGCGGAATCCAACTGCCCCGCTTCGGCGAGCTCTTCACAGTATTGCTGAAGTTTTTCTGCAATACCTAATTTTGTAAGATAGTTAAAAAGCGCTTTGATTCTTGTGCGTGCATCTTTGCCTGTCGAAAGCTCCGCTTTAAGTTCAACCAGTGGTTTTGCGACTGTTCTTCTTGACTCTTCGATGCTTTCATCGATTTCCACATTTAAAAACTCACTCAGCGGCGCATCATCATAAAGCCTGCTTCCGTTCAATCCGAATTTCAGAATATGATTTTCGAGTCTGTCGCATTCGTCATTTGACAGGGTGGTAAGCCCTGTTTTAAAAACGCGAATAAAATCTTCGCTGCGAAAATTCTTTTCCGCGCAGCGGAGCGCGGCAAGCAGCAATTCGGAAATCGGATGGGATGAAATCGGGCGCTTTGAATCCATAAAATAGGGGATTGAATATGCATCAAAAATACGACGTATTGTTGTTGAATATCCGTCGGGATCGCCAAGCACAACCGCAATATCGCGAAAACGTATACCGACTTTGACGGCGTTCCGAATCGCTTCCGCGGCGGCGCGAACTTCCTGTCGTCGGTCCGATGCGGAGTGAATTTCGATGGAATTCGCTGTTTCGTCGGGATAAGATTCAGTGAAAATTCGGTAGGGAAAAGCGAATAAATTTTTTTCGATATGAAGAAGCGCACCGGTTTGGTGCAGCATTTTGTCCTGCATTCGAATAACATTTGTTTCGCATTTCATTTCGCCCGCAATTGCCGTTAACTTGCGGTATGCGTCAAAATCCGACTCGAATATCCTTCTGTCGGGTGCACTTCCTGTTATGTCAATTCGAAATGTGATTGTGACTGATTCCGCAACGGAAAACAACACTTTAATTATGCCGATTATCTGCGAATTCAGCATATCCGGCGCATCAATAAAAACGTCCGTACCGACTGCGGAGGAGCGGGGAAGTCGTTCTGTCAGAGAATTCACCAAATCTTCGCCGTCAATATATCTGCCTTCGGTATATTCATTTGTTTTTCTGTAAATCAAGGCGAAATCCGACAGTTTTTCACGCAAGCGCGCAGGAAGATTGTCTGCGGATAATAAATCATCCGGCGTAATCGAAAATCGCTTGCATTTAAGTATTATTTCATCACATTCCTTTGAAAATCCCCTGTGTTTTGAAACGCGTGAAAATGCGGTGAGTTCGCTGCTTGCCTCGTCAACAATGCGGCGAACGAGCATTTGCCGTCCCTGCGAGGACAGAAAGGTTTTTCGGTTTCCCGTTTCGGTCAGGACACGGCGAGCAAGCGTTGTGAACGACAGAACGGATGTGTAAAGAATGCCGCCTCCGATATATTCGGAAAGCGAACGTTCGGTTTCGAACGTTGCCCTGTCGGGAACTATGAGAACAGAACGTTTTGCTGCTTTTTCGTTGCGGGCAATATGTGAATATATACTGTGTGTCTTTCCCGTTCCGGCGCGTCCGATGATGAAATTGACTTTTGCAGGCATATTTCCCTCCTGTGTGCAAAACTTTGAAAATTATCCACATTTTATTGCGAAACTGTGGATAACTTCGCCCAAAAACGAGCTGACCGTTAAAATCAATAAGTGGTTTGCGAATAACCTCAGAGCGGATTTTTTGCGGCAACACCCGGGCGTCGCGGGTATTTTTTGGGCATTGTTCCGTGCTTTTTTATCAGAACGAGTGAGCGCGCTCCCCATTCAGTGTCAATTTCTCGAATTTCGGCTGTTCCGTTAAGACATTTCAGTGCGGACTCGGCCGCTTTGAGCTCTTCGGCAGCTCCGGGGCCTTTGTACATCAGCGAATATCCTCCGTTTTTCAGAAATGGGAGCGTCCATTCGGCGATTGTGCCGATGTTTGCAACAGCACGGGTTAGCACAATATCAAATTTTTCGCGCAGTTCAACACTTTGAGCGGCATCCTCTGCGCGCGCATGAACGGCGGAGCAGGGGAGGGACAGTTCCGCGGCGACGTCATTTAAAAAAGCAACGCGTTTATTAAGCGAATCAAGCAGGGTAAGCTCTATATCGGGGCGCATTATAAGCAGCGGGATGCCGGGAAAACCCGCCCCTGTGCCGACGTCAATGCATTTTGAGCCGTTCGGAATCAGCTTTTCGCCGAGAAGACTGTCGGCAAAATGACGCTGAACAATTCCGAACGGATCGGTAATTGCGGTCAGATTCATTCGGTTGTTGTAATCAATAAGGAGTTCGTAATAGCGAACAAACTGATTCTGACAGTGCTCGTTTGCCTGCGGGATATACTCCCGAATCAGTTTTCTCATAAGCGGGCTGTCGGTTTCAACTTGTTGTTTCATATTTTTTTGTCCTCCGTAACTGTTTTATTTTCGGAATATGCCGTGTTTTGCCCGTTCTGTTTCAGTTTTATCATCAGAACCGCAATATCTGCGGGCGAGACTCCGGAAATTCGGCTTGCCTGACCAAGGTTTGCCGGACGCATTGCCGTCAGTTTCTGGCGCGCTTCAAGGCGAAGACCGTTTATTGACTCATAGTCGAAATCAGGTGGAAGCAGCATGTTTTCCTGATTTTCAAAACGCCGAATATGCTCATTTTGCTTTTCGATGTATCCGCCGTAATGCGCATCAATTTCAATCTGTTCGCGTGCCTCACCGGAAAGCGGCGGCAAATCGGGACAGAGTTCAAGCAGATCGGTGTAGCAGATGTTTTTGCGTTTTAAGAGCGTACCGAGCCGCACTCCGGTGATAACGGGACTTTCATTGCGCGAGGCAAGCAGCAGGTTCAGTGTTTCAGTCGGAGGAACGGTAGTTTCAAGTGCGTGTTTTGCAGCTGCAATTTCCTCCTTTTTTCGCATCAAACGCGCATATCGTTCGTCACTGATGAGCCCTGTTCGCCGTCCGAGTTCGGTAAGCCGCAGATCGGCATTATCCTGACGCAGAAGCAGGCGGTACTCAGCGCGGCTTGTCATCATTCGGTATGGCTCGTTTGTTCCTTTTGTTGATAAGTCATCCGCAAGCACTCCGATATAGGCATCGGAACGGCGAAGAATAAGCGGCGGTTCCTCCGAAACATACAGCGCAGCATTAATTCCGGCAAGCAGACCCTGTGCCGCGGCTTCCTCATAGCCGCTTGAACCGTTCAATTGACCCGCAAAAAACAGTCCCGGAACATCCTTTGCACCGAGTGTAAGAGCAAGTGCGGTCGGGTCGATACAGTCATATTCAATTGCATAGCCGTAACGCATGATTTCACAGTTTTCAAACCCGGGAAGGGTGCGCAGCGACAGCTGCTGAACATCACGCGGAAGGCTCGTCGAAAAACCCTGAACGTACATTTCGTTCGTTTGATTTCCTTCGGGTTCAATAAAAAGCTGATGCCTGTCCTTGTTTGGAAAACGAACGAGCTTATCCTCGATTGACGGACAATAACGCGTTGGAGAGGCGTGTATTTTTCCGCTGAACATCGGCGAACGTTCAAGGTTATCAAGGATAATCCGGTGTGTTTCGGCGTTCGTATAGGTCAGATAACAGCACTGTTGTTCCTTTTTTTGTTCTTCCGTCAGAAAGGAAAAATGCGGAATCGGAACATCGCCGAACTGCTCTTCCATTTTCGTGAAATCAAGGCTGTTTCTGCTGACGCGCGGGGGAGTGCCTGTTTTGAATCGGCGAAGGTTAAAGCCCAGTTCTTGGAGTGAGCTTGAAAGGCTGTTTGAACGCGCGAGCCCGGAAGGTCCCTGTTCGACGCTTTGCTCTCCGATATGAATCAGGCTGCGCAGATACACACCGGTACAAATTATGACTGCACGGCAGGAGTATTCGGTTCCGCCCGAGCAGACAACTCCGGCAATTTTTCCGTTCTTTTCAATTATTTCGGCGCATTCATCCTGTCTGAGCGTCAGATTGGGTTCGCTTTCAAGCACCTGCTTCATTCGCATATGATAACGGTTTTTGTCAATCTGTGCACGAAGTGAATGAACAGCAGCCCCTTTTCCAAGGTTCAGCATACGCATTTGAATAAAAGTTTCATCCGCCGCAAGTCCCATTTCGCCGCCGAGTGCATCAATTTCGCGCACAAGGTGTCCCTTACTCGTTCCGCCGATGGCGGGGTTGCAGGCACAAAGTGCCACGGAATCAAGGTTCAGGCAGAGACACAGTGTTTTTTTGCCCATTCGTGCGGATGCAAGCGCGGCCTCGACGCCAGCGTGGCCTGCTCCCGCAACAATTATATCATAATCACCGGAGTAAAAATTCATAATATTCCTCTTTTCGCTGTCGAAATTGCTGTTCCGATAATGTTTCACGTGAAACAATGCTTTTGTGAAACAGCGGATTTAGACATTTCAACAGTCCTAAAGCTGATTTTTTATCAATTGTGTGTTGTACGGCGGTTCAATTTCAATTGATTTGCCGCATAAGTATTCAAGCCCGTCAAGCTTATTCGGAAAAACGATGCGCGTTGCTGTCAGCCGCAGACCGGCGGGGAAGCTGCGGTTCCCGACACGATCGCCGTATTTGTCGTCTCCGATGATCGGGCAGCCGATATGCGCAAGACTGGCGCGAATCTGGTGCGTTTTACCCGTAATCAGCAGCAGTTCAAGTGTACTCGTTCCGCCGTTCGATGAGAGCAGCCTGTAATCGGTGTTCATTTCGAATGAATTTGAAACGGGTTTGGTAAATACCTGAACAAATGCGCGTTCCGAATCCTTTCTGCCGAAAAACCGCAGGCTCCCCGATGCGGCAGGAGGAGCGCCGAAAACTTCGGCCTGATAAAACTTTTTGATTTTACGTAAGCGTATTGCTTCCCCAAGGACGGCAGCTGTTTTCGCGTTTCTTGCAAAAAGCACCAATCCGCTCGTCGGCGCATCAAGGCGGTGCAAAGGATAGACTTTGCCGAATGCGGAATTCAGCCGTGCTTCAAGGGTATCATTGCCGCCATCCTCAACAGTGCATGAGATTCCTGAACTTTTATTAACACAAATCAGGTTATTATCGATATAGGCACAGCGCACGCCGGCCGCAAGCGCGGCACATTCATCGGAGAATTCATCAAATTTTGCTCCGTGAGGTATGCAGGTGAAAGTCATACTTTCGCGCAGGGTGGGGTGTTCGATTGTCAGACTGTAGGCATAGAGCGCGATCTGCTGACCGACACGCGCGGCGCGATTGTAGCGTTGGTCACCGAAAATCGGACAGCCGCTCCACGCCAATTGTGCCCGAATCTGGTGGTGCCGACCGGTATGAAGCAGGACATCAAGCAACGTGAAACCATTTTTTGTAACTGTCGAAACATATTCGAGACTTGCGGTTTTTGCGCCGGGTGTGTTCGGCCGAACCACTCTTGACATGTTGTTTTGTTCATCGCGCAGCAAGTCGCATTCAAGTTCCGCACTGCTGCACGGAGAACCTGAAACTATCGCCGCATAACGTTTTTTTGTTTTTCGGTTTTTAAAGCTTTCGGTAAGGCGCGCAGCTGCTTTGCTTGTTCGCGCAAAAACCATTACGCCGCCTACGGGTCGGTCAAGCCGATGAACAAGCCCGAGATAGACCTCGCCGGGTTTGCTGTACTTTTCTTTGATGTACGCTTTAACGGTCGAAAGCAAATCCTCATCGCCTGATGAATCCGCCTGGACGGGCATGTTCACAGGTTTTTCGCAGACAAGAAGATGGTTGTCCTCATAGATAATTTTAATTTTGTTTTTCATTGCGGTATGCAAAAAATAACGGTGAACTTTATACTTCGCGGTACCATCTGCCCGTGCAGCCGCAGGGGAGGACGAGGCCGCCGTGTGTTATCGGCAAGCCGATCTCCTGTGCGTCGCAGACTCCGCCGAGCCCGTCAAGCGCAGTCGTCAGAACGTTTTTGATTACCGCAGGAGCAAGACCCGTCGTGTATGAGTTGATAAGGAAAAAACCCGCATCGGGACTGAGAAGAGATACGCATTCGCGAACCAACGGATAGAGGTTGGCTTCAATGCGCCACATTTCGCCGTCGGGTCCTCTGCCGTAGCTGGGCGGATCCATGAGGATACCTTCGTAGAAACGCCCCCGCCGCTGCTCACGGAGAACAAATTTCATTACATCATCAACGATAAACCGAACAGGTTTGTCGGCAAGTCCTGATTGAGCAAGATTATTTTTTGCCCATGCTACAATGCCTTTTGCAGCGTCAACGTGAACAACTTCCGCTCCTGCGGCTGCCAAGGCACATGTTGCGCCGCCTGTGTATGCAAAAAGATTCAGCACGCGGAAGGGGCGGCCGGTTTTTTTTACATATTTATCCACATAATTGTGCATAAAATCCCAGTTAACCGCTTGTTCGGGGAAAAGACCTGTATGCTTAAAACCCGTCGGACGAACGATAAAACTGAGGTCGCGGTAATTGATGACCCAACTTTCCGGCAATGTGCGATTGAAGTTCCACGCACCGCCGCCTGTTGAAGACCGAATATAATGTGCATCGCAATAGACGGCGGATTTCATCGGCCAAATTGCCTGCGGATCGGGGCGCAGCAGTATGACTTTGCCCCAGCGTTCGAGTTTTTCGTCATTCCCGGCATCAATTATTTCATAGTCTTTCCAACCATCTGCAAGATACATTCCGATTTCCCCTCAGTTGCCCATGATTCTGTCATAAATGCCCGCAAGCTCGTCTTTGCTGTAGTATTCAATGACTATTTTACCCTTGTTCTCATCGCCGCGAAAGCGCACTTTCGTTCCGAGATGCTCGCGCAGGCTGTCCTGTGCGGATTTCATGTCGGTTGACAGCTTTTCGCGTTTCGGCTGGCGTTTTTCAAGTTTTTTTGCATCCAGTGCATCGGCAACTCGGCGTTCTGTTTCGCGAACGGACCAACCTTCCGCCGCGGCAAGACCGGCGAGTTTAATCATCAGCTCCTCGTCCGGCACTGAGGCAAGCACGCGGCAATGCCCGGCGGAGAGCTTGTCTTCAAGCACAAGTGCCTGCAATTCCTCCGGAAGACTGAGCAGGCGAACCGCATTTGCAATAGCGGGGCGGGATTTTCCGAGACGCTTTGCAACTTCATCCTGCGTCAGGTCATGTTCATCCATAAGTGTTCGGATGGCTGCGGCCTCTTCAAGTGCGTTCAGATTTTCACGCTGAAGATTTTCAATCAGAGATACTTCCAAAACCTGCTGTTCGTCCATTTCGCGGACAATCACGGGAACTTCATTCAGTCCTGCGCGGCGTGCGGCACGGAAACGGCGTTCACCTGCAATGATTGAATATCTCTCGCCGACTTTGCGAACGATAATAGGCTGAACGATACCATGCTGCGCTATGCTGTTTGCAAGCTCGACAAGCTTCGCTTCGTCAAACTTTTTTCGAGGCTGATCCGAATTATTATCTATCAGATACACGGACAGAGTGCTGACGGCGGTTTCATTGGGCTCTTCGTATCCGCCGAGAAGTGCATCAAGCCCTTTTCCGAGTCCTTTCATAACGTTAATTTTCTCCGTTTCTCATTATTTTGCATTATCTGTTTAATTGCCGATTATTCATTGTCGCATTCGATAAGCTCTTCCGCAAGGCTGATATAGGCTTTTGCTGCATTGCATTTTGCATCATAGAGCGTTATCGGAAGGCCGAAACTCGGGGCTTCGCCGAGGCGCACGGAACGGGGAATAATCGTTTCATACACCTTATTTCTGAAGAATTTTTTAACTTCGCCTACGACCTGTCCGGACAGATTTGTTCGCTTATCGTACATGGTCATAACAACGCCCTCAACATCAAGCACCGGGTTCAGGTTCATGCGAACCAAACGAACAGTGTTCATAAGCTGAGAAAGTCCCTCCAAAGCGTAGTATTCACACTGAATGGGAACAAGCAGCGTGTCTGCTGCCGTGAGAGCGTTAAGCGTTAACAGACCCAGCGAGGGAGGGCAGTCCGCAAAGATATAATCAAACTCATGCTGAATTCCGCGCAGCGAATTTTTAAGTTTTTGTTCACGCGCCATAAGACTCACAAGCTCAACTTCCGCGCCTGCAAGCTCGATTCGGGACGGGATAACTTTGAGAGTCGGAATTTTTGTGTTTACAATTATTTTTTCGGCATTAACACCGTTGATAAGCATATCGTAGACGCTGTACTCACATGCGTCTTTGTCAATACCAACGCCGCTTGTTGCGTTGCCCTGTGGGTCGATGTCAACAAGAAGTACGCGTTTTCCCTGCTGTGCAACGCAGGCAGCAAGATTAACGGCGGTTGTTGTTTTGCCGACGCCGCCTTTTTGATTTGCGATGGCTATGAATTTTGCCATTATGAACCTCCGCACATGTTGTTTTAAGCATATTATACACATTTTTTGCCGGTAATGCAATGCCGAATACGGTTTTTTTAATTGAAATTGTCGGCTTTTTCTCCTGAACTATCGGATTTGCCGATTCGTTATATGCAGCGGTCGGAATGTTTCACGGGAAACAAATGTCTCAAACAGGGCATTGGACGAAAGAAGTGCCGGAAAGGTATGTTTCACGGGAAACATATGTTTCGCAGGGAACATTTTCGCTTTGTGCAGCGGCATTGTTCGACTGCAAAAAAACGCCGCATAAAGCGACGTTTACGGAGAATGGAATTAAAACAGAAATTATTTAGTTATTATTCCGTTTGCATAGACGGGGACACAGTCCGTTGAGTCCTCCGAAAGACAGTAATCAACATCGCGCTCAAATCCGAGAGAAATCAGACGGGCGCAGTGGAACGTTTTGCGCAAATCGAAAGTTCCGCTTTTAAAGCTGTTGTAAAGATGCTCACAGATAAGTGCAATATCCGTAAGCTCGAGATTGCTGCAAAGCGAACGCAAACGATTGATAATTGCACCGGCAGCGCAAAGATCATCGGCGGAAATCATGCGGTTTGTTCCGGAACAGACAATCAGAATGTCGTCCATAAAACCGGCAGCCTTTCTTGCAGCCGCAGAACAGTTGCTGAGTGCACCGAGAAAAATATGCCGCGCGTTGCGAACTCCGCAGATGGCGGCCGTGCCGTTTGAAGTGCTGATAATGACGGTTTTGCCGCCGACAGTCTCGCGGTTGTATTCGAACGGAGAGTTGCCGACGTTGAATCCGGGCAGAATCATACACCCGCGTTCACCGCCGAGGATACAGTCCTTGATACCGATGCGGTTTGCGTATGCCGTGGCATCGCCCGGTTCGACCGCGGGAATGATTTTTGCGGCGCCGTTGTCAAGCGCGGCGATAATCGCACTTGTGCAGCGGAGAACATCGATAACAATAACCGTGTGTCCGTTCAGCATATTGTCGTACAGTTTGTCTCGATAAGTTATAACATCAATTTTCATCAGAATCACCATCCTTTTCGGAATCGGATACATTATAACATACTTGTGCAGAATTTCAAGTGCCCTGAATGACTTCGGCTGCATTAATCCGTTACATTATTCGAACAAGAAGTATTCCGGAAACAACACCCGCCGTGCAGCCCGCAAGCGCGGCAGGAAGGGCATGACGGGTTTTGGAGATGCCGACGGAACCGCAATACAGAGCCAGCGTGTAGAATATGGTTTCCGTTGAACCGACGCAGACCGAAGCAGCACGGCCGACAAAACTGTCCGCACCGTACCGTGTAAGCGTGTCACCGAGAAGCGCAAGGGAAGCGCTTCCGGAAAAAGGACGAAGCAAAATCAGCGGCGTGAGCTCGGAGGGAATGCCGATTTTTTCGAAAACGGGCGAAAGCCAATTGCCGAGAGCGTCAAGCGCACCGCATCCGCGAAGAAGCGTTATTGCGCCGAGCATTGCGGCAAGGGCGGGCAAAACGCGAAGAAGCGTCGGCACGGCATCGGCCGCACCGCGGATAAAGGCCTCATATGGGTTCACACGGCGAATCAGGGCATATGCAAGCAGCGCAGCAACGAGTATCGGAATCACATATTTCATTTCACACCCGCTCCCGATTCGAAAAATTTGCAGGCAAGAATTGCAGCGGCAGCAGAAAAAACCGAGGAAATAAACGTTGGAAGAACAATGTCATAGGCATTTGCGGATCCGCATGCAATACGAACAGCAATGACACCGGTCGGCATAAGCTCAATTGCAGAGGCATTGAGTGCAAGAAACATGCAGATCGCATTGCTTGCACTCTGCTTATCGGGATTTACGGCGTTAAGGCGCTTCATTGCATCAAGTCCGAAAGGCGTTGCTGCGTTGCCGAGTCCGAAAAAATTCGCAGCAAGGTTCAGCGTCACGGAGGCGGAGGCGTCACCTGCATCGGGCATTAAAAGGCGGAGCGGCTTGTGCATTCGCGCCGCAAGCTTTTCGATAAGTCCTGCTTCGGAAGCAACATTGATAAGCCCCATCCACAACAGATACGCGCCCGCAAGCGATATTGAAAGCTCAACCGCGGAATCCGCGCCCGCAAGCAGACAGTCCAATGCTGCACTGCCGCTGCCGCCGAAACAGCAAAGAACTATGCCGATAATACAGCTTACTGCAAAAAAGAATCCCATCATGGTAAACTATATGCATGAAAAAAGCCGCATAGCTCAATTCGTTCGAACATGCGGCAAAAAAAGCCGGCTCAGCATTCACATCATCAATTCAATTGCAGCTTATGCAGCTTGATCAATAGAAACAGTTCAGTTCGTTTCTGTTCAATTCATAATCCACGGAGGATTGCAAATCACCGAGCTGATTTACCCATGAATTGACGTTAACGCGAAGCCTGCGGAAACCGAGGCGCTCATAAACATGCTGAGCACGTTTGTTGCGCAGGTTCGTGTCCAAAACGATTTTTGTATAGCCAAGGCGAAAGAGTTCGCTTATCAGCATTGTCAGAAAGATTTTTCCCAGACCCTGTTCCTGTTTTGTAAAGTCGCAAATTTTGATTCCGATTTCGGCAGCGGCGGCAGAGGAGCCGGGCTGTTGTTCGGATTCGTCGGCCTTGGCGGGGACGGTACGATAACTTGCTTCGCCTATCGGCTTTCCGTATTGTTCCAAAATCAGCCTGTGGCACCCGGTGCTGTTTGAAATGTCGGAAGCTATTTTTTCGGCGGTTGTTTTAAGCCCGTTCGGGAAACCTGCGTGCGCCATAATACGCCCGCTGTTCCACCAGGCAGCGAGCTGAACACTGTCCGCAGAGGTCGCATCGCGGATAGTCAGCGATTTATAACGAATATTCATATCAAAAACTCTTATCAAACTTGAGCGGCAGCCGCAGCCGAATGCAGCGCTTAACGCACCGAAAATGCCGCAGCGGCCGAACTGCTTCGGTTTATGCGAAATAACCTTATTGCAATCGGCGGATTATTCCCATTCAACGGCGTCAATGGACACAAGGTATTGCTCCATGAAATCCATATAATCGTCCACAAGGCGCATCAGATAAGTCTGATACCTGCTGAATTTCGACGAAACGGATTTGAGCATATGTTCGTAAACATATTCCTCATCATAGGGCGAATCGTCTTCAGCAATCTTTCTGAGATATTCGTCGTCAATGGCAACAAGCGCAGAGATGATTTCCTCCAGCTGTTCATCGGGAATAAAATCGAAATCTCCCGCGTTGCGGAATTTGCCCGCGATAAAATCTTTTGCGGCAATAATATCGAGTTCCATGTTGTTTTTGTCCTTTCGGTTAGTAAATTCAGTGATCGCCCGGAATGCGGATCGGCGGTCGCATAAATTTCATTTTTTTGTTTCGCCGCATGTTTTTGCTTCACAAGCTTTGATGCAGCAGGAGGGTCTCTTTTTCGGAGACAGAATAAAGAAGGAGAAAGTGTATTTCATTGCAGTCACCACCTATGTTATTAAGATATAATAATTTTTAATTCCGTATATCGATTATCGATCGCGGGCAGCACGCACAACATCCAGCTCAACATCCGGAAGGCGGAGCGCAAGCTTGTCCGCAAAACTGTCTGCGCCGTCCTGCGGAGATGCCCCGAGAACGATAGCAGAAACGTTGTGTTCAACGGCAAAATCGACCAATGCATCCATAACGCTGTCGGCACGAAGAATCGTAAGTTCCGCGTTCACGAGCAAGGCGCAGGTGAACAGGTATTCGATTGCATCAGCCTCAAAGGTCGTGTTCATGAAATTGTGTCCCGTCTGTACGCAGTGGACGATGAAAAGCTTTTGATCATCCTTTTTGCGTTTTGCACCGTGGTTAATGAGTCGTTCGCATGAACGTTGGCCGGTCACACAGACCATCACGCCGCCGGAGGAGGGAGCCTCAGTTTGAATATCAGACATAAATAATCCCTGTACAAAACATTAAATTAACGAATCCGCAAACACTTAATCGAATTATCAAGCATCGGGACTCGGCTGCCGCCGCGCGGCATCTTTTTCGGAATCGGAAAGCACACTTTGAATCTTGTCCGGCATTTCGCGGGGCGGAAGGGCAAGAGCCTCTGCAACCGCCTCGATTGAGGTGACGGAACAAAAAAGATTCATGAAATGCTTATCGGTAAAACCTTCCGCAACACAACGCTCAAATTGAGCAATCAACGGATCGTAAAACCCGTTGATGTTGACAATAATTACGGGCAGGTTGTGATAGCCGAGCTGTTTCAGCGTCAAAACCTCCAAAAGTTCTTCAAGCGTTCCGAAACCGCCGCTGAGAGCAACAAAAGCATCGCTTCGGCTTTCCATAAGCTGTTTGCGTTCGTGCATTGTTGCGGTTTGAATGCGTTCAGTGCAGTGTTCAAAATAAATCCCCGGAATATTGAGCTTTTCGGGAATTACGCCGATGATCTTTCCGCCTGCGGAATATGCGCCGCGGGCAGCCGCACCCATCAGCCCGGTTCGCCCTGCGCCGAAAACTATACCGTGACCGTCAGATGCAAGACGATGCCCGAGCTTTTCGGCAAATTCGATATAACACTCGGGAATGTTGCTGCTTGACGCGCCGAATATGCAAACATTCATTATGATGACACCGGTACTCCGCAGGGTGGCGCCCGTATGCGAAGGCCCTTTCGTTTAAGTAATAGATCAATGCGGAAAGCTTTGCCGCACAAGCGGTGCGGTGAAATCCTCTCCGTATACATTATAACATCAAATTCGCGAAAAGGGAAACAAAAAAATTGAAAATTTGCGGGCGAAACGTTGATATTTTTTCACAAAAACGGGATAAAGTGTAATTTTGTGAAAAAAATTAAACCGTGCAGGCGGTGAATTGCCGTATAGGCTGAATAGTTTGGGCAGAGTGCGGTCACGATTGAAAAAGACAAGAAAAGATATATTTTGCAGAAAAGGCAAAAATGTGACTTCGGCGGTTGTAATCAGCCCATTTGTTTGCTACAATGGTCAAAACAGAGTAGGTGGCAGTGAGTTGGCAAGTGCCGGGGATACAGGGAGTTGATTCCCGGACGAAAACTCATGTGCGTTCGGCAAATACAAGGCAAAGAATGCTGTGCCGTGCGCAGAATGTTTGTTGCTGTGCTGTCGCCGCATCCCGCTGTTACATAGGCTTTCGGCTTTCGAAAACGGATTCAAAAATTTTGTTTTCACGGCTGCTCCGGGGCGAGCGGCAGGCTGCCGCGCCGGTAACAACGAATGCTCGGTTCAAAACACGGAGGATTCGATTTTTTTATGCAAAAATTAAAACCGGTTGAACAGCAGTTCAACAAAAACAACAGACCTTACAACACAAAAGCAATCTTCAGTCACCCGTTCTGCCCGGAATTCTGGCGCTGCGCGGCAGGCGAATTCAAAAATTGGCGAATGCTTGTTTTTGCTGCCGTCATCATTGCAATGCGCATTGCGGTAAAGGCCGTGAAAATTGTTATCATACCCGGGGCATTGAATTTCGGCTTTGATTTCATCGTCAACTCGGCGGGTTCAATGATCTACGGCCCGCTTGTGGGCCTTTTGGTAGGCGCGGTAAGCGACACGATCGGAGCGGTTCTTTTCCCGACGGGAGCTTATTTTTTTCCGTTTATCTTTGTCGAAATGCTCAGCAGCTTCATTTTCGGCCTTTTCCTTTATCGCGCAAAGCTGTCAAGCTGGCGCGTAATAGCCTCGCGATTTGCGGTCGTTGTCGTTTGCAACTTCATCGTAAATCCGCTTGTTATGACGCTGTATAATTCAGTCACCGGCGCGGACCCGTACAAATTCATCACGATTGCACGCGTCATTAAGAACGCCGCAATGTTTCCGTTGGAATCCGTTGTGCTTGTGATTTGGCTTGGTGCAATTTCAATGGCGCTTTACAAGATGCATCTGCTTCCCGAAAAGCCGCCGATGCTTAAGGTCAGCGCCGCCAACATTGTTGCGCTTGTTTGCGCCGCGGTTATTTCGGCACTGGCAATTTTCGGTTATGTTAAGTGGAAAAAATCAAACACAAAGCCGAAAACGGGATCAACTCCCGCCCCGATAACGGAAACAGCCGCACCGACGGGAGATGTGCCGAATACGCCGTAAAAAGTGAATATCCGCACCGCAAATAATGCTGTGATCACCTCCGTCCGCTTTCAAACAGCGCGCCCCGTCGGAGGTGATTTTGGTTGTTGATTTTTTATTAAAAATAAAGTATACTGTGCATGAAATCTGCGCTTAAACGTCCGAATCCCGTTTGCGGGTCAATTTTGTCGGCGGCGCACAATTTAACGGTGGAAAGGTTGATTTCTCCAAATGAAAAAAAACGCCAGAGTGATCTCACTCGCCCTTGCTGCTTTGCTTCTTGTTTCGGCATGTTTTTGCATTACGGGCTGCAAAAAGCGTGAAGTTAAAATGACAGAGAAGAATAACGGACTCTACGACTATGAAGAGGTTCGCCAGATTAACGAAACGCTGCGGATGCCCTACCCGCTCGGCACCAGGGAAGCGGCATTCGGTTCGGAGTTCGAATCCTACGGCGGCATTCCCGACCATGCGGAGATTTTCCGTTCAAAGGATAATCTTGATATTACATACACTCTGAGCACTCTTGAACTGAAGTACGGAGAACCGGATAAAAACACGGAGCTTATCGCAACCGGGTTCACGATTCGCGCCGCAAACAAGACCATCATTCGCAATGCGGACGGTTCAACGACGCCGCTCTACACCACCGACCGTGCGGTTCTCGGAATAAGCGTCGGCAACAGCATCGACAAAGCCAAAGAAAAGCTGCTGGAGGCCGGCTATGAACAGATTTATGAGGAAACTCCCGTTGACGACGGTTTGCCGCACAGCCGAGAGTTTTCATTCCGCAAGGGCATAGTCATTGTTTCGTTTGCCGTCGAAACAGAGAACGATATTTCAAGCATACGCGTTTGGATTCCTTACCGCGATAAAGACATTGACGCGTTGAACAAAAAGAGTCATCTTCCTGCGGATCTCGGATTGTTCTACTCTGTTATGATTAATCCGAATTTTAAATATTCCGGCAAGAACACAACGTCAAGACGCTATGAAAGCGAGGATGGCTGCGTTGCGATCATGCGCGGCTTCCCTGATGTTAAGGATGCGGCAATGACGGCGGAGGTCAGCTTTACTTCAACCGAATACGATGCTCTCGGCGTTAAAGTCGGAATGACACTTGACGAGGCGGAAAAAATCCTCACCGAAGCGGGCTGCACAAAAGATTCGGATGGATTGTACGTGTTCGGCAATGTTGCCGCAATTCGGCTCACCGTTGAAAACGGCACCGTTGCAAGGATTGCAGCAACACTGCGCCCTTCAACCAATCTTACGGATACTGCTGTTTCGGGCGATGAAGCAACTCCTTCGCCCGTGCTCGATGAAAACGCAAGGAAGGCAAACGACTGAGTTTTCAAAGCGGCGGCTTATTAAATTGAATCAGTAAACAGTGAACGATCTTTCGGTGCGGGTGTGCCGAGGGATCGTTTTTTGCGGAAAAGGCGAGGATATTAATGTTCAATTGCCCTTAACAGGGAATTCTGCGCATTTTTTGTCAGTTCAATTTAAACGAATAAAAAAAACACTTGCATATGTCATGAAAATGTGTTAAAATATCATATATGTAACAGCGGGTGACGAGAGAGATACTGCGGGTCTGCCAAACGCGGTTCTTCCGTGACAGGGCAGGCGGCATTGCAGCCCTCCGGCCGTTTATAAAGAAAAGGAGGCGATCGAATGAATAAAATCATCACTATAGGCAGGGAATTCGGCAGCGGCGGACGTGAGCTTGGCCGAAGGCTTGCCGAAGAGCTTGGAATTGCATACTATGATCGTGAAATTATTGCCGAAATCGCGAAGCGCACGGAGCTTTCGGAGCAGTATGTGCAGCAAATTGTTGAACATCGTCCGTTGAATTTGATGCCGATAACAATCGGACACAGCATTTGCCCCGTTCCGCATCCGCTTATGGAGCAGAACCGGGAAATTTATTGTCAGCAGGCACAGATTTTGACGGAAATGAGCGAAAAATCCGACTGTGTGCTTGTCGGCCGCTGCGCGGACTACATTTTAAAAGATAAAAATCCGCTCAAAATCTTTGTTTATGCGGATATGGCAAGCAAAATTGCGCGCTGCCGACTGAAAGCACCCGAAAACGAACATTTAAGCGACCATGAAATGCGCAAACAAATCAAACGAATCGACCGCAACCGCGCAAAATATTATGAGTTCTACACGGGAAGAAAATGGGGAGACAAGCTCAATTACGACCTGTGCATAAACACAACCAACACCGAAATCAAAAAAATAGTTCCGCGAATTGCAAAACTTTTTTGATTTAAAACTGGAAAACGGGAGGCCTCGGTCACTTGACAAAATTAATTCTGCGCAGTTTGAGTTTTGAAAAGACCGAAGCCGTTAAATATCGCCGAGCCGGGGGAACGGACTCAGAACTTCTTTCCCCTCGGCTCTTTTTTGCTTTCGGAGCATGACGCACGCTGCGAACATTGCGAAGCGGGCAGCTTCGGCGCGGTTGACACATATGCGGACAGATGATAGAATTCTGTAAGGAATATTAAAAACATTTCGGCTTTTGCAAAAGGAATTCGGGTTCTTTTTTAAGCCGATTTAAAACAGCACGGAGGATGAGTCCATGTTTGAAGCTCCCGTACCTATGCCGCGCCTCGCGCCGCAGCCGCCGATATACTTTTGCCCGAAAGCGGCGGGCGAATTGGTGCTTGACGGAAATATTAATAAACCGTTCTGGAATAATGTGCCGTTTACCGAGGATTTTGTTGATATCAGCGGCGGCGACTTTCCGACGCCGCGTTTCCGCACCCGAGCAAAAATCTGCTGGGATGAGCGGAACCTCTATATTGCTGCCCTGCTGGAAGGCAATGAAATCTGGGCAACGATAAAACAGCGCGACAGTGTCATGTATTACGATAATGATTTCGAGGTTTTTATTGACCCGAGCGGATCGACGCATAATTACATGGAACTTGAAATGAATGCGTTCAACACGCAATGGGATTTGCTCCTTACAATGCCGTACAGAAACGGAGGAAGATCCGTCACTGCGTGGAACATGCCCGGGGTTGAAACCGCCTGCATGATTTCCGGAGAGGTAAACAATCCCGCGGCAGACAACAAATTTTGGTCGGTTGAAATTAAAATTCCGTTTGCCGGATTGACGGAGACCTACTCGAAAGAAAAAAACCCTCCCGAACTTGAACGCTGCTATCCTGTGCGCAATGCACCGACGACGGGTGAAGTTTGGCGGATGAATTTCTCGCGCGTGCAATGGACGGTTGACGTTGCCGACGGAAAATATGCAAAACGCACAGGCACGGACGGAAAACCCCTGCCCGAAGATAACTGGGTTTGGGCAGCAACGGGACTTATCGATATACATTACCCGGAAACATGGGCATATGTCTTTTTTACCGAAAACGGTGAAAGCTGCCCGATGCCGGAGGAAGAGAAGATAAAGCTCGAAATGTACAAAATTTATTATGCGCAGCATGAATACTGTCGCTGTTTCGGATGCTTTGCAAAAACGGCGGAGGAAGCGGCGGCCTGCCTTCCGACGGGGTTCGCATACGATGCGGATGCTGCGAAAAAAACAATCGTTGAAACAACATCACGGTATTTTGAACTGAGCCGCAAACTGACGTGCGGAAAAACAATGGTTGTCCAATGCGACGGATTTAATTACATTGAGTAAAGGAGAAAAGTATGAAACGGGTTTTCACTGCATCGATGCACCATGAATCAAATTCGTTCAATCCGATTATTGCGGGCGAAAGCGAATTTTCGGTCATTCGCGGGGCGGAAATTTTCAACAGATTCAAGGAAAACGATGCCGCAACGGGAATAATCAAGACCCTGCTTGCGGCAGGATACGAGGTTGTGCCTTCCGTTTTCACAAGCGCGGTGCCGAACGGTGAGGTTGATATTGATTTTTATAACAAAATAAAAAAAGAGATTATCGAAACCGCTGTTGCGGAAAACAAAAGGCAGCCGCTTGATGCGGCGGCACTTGCATTGCACGGCTCAATGTATATTCACGGTTTGGGCGATGCGGAGGGCTTTCTTCTGGAGGAGCTTCGCGCCGCGCTGCCCGAAATTCCGATTTTCTGTTCGCTCGATACGCACACAACAATGACGCAGCGTATGCACGATAATGCCGACGGATTTGCGGCATTTAAATGCGCACCGCATACGGACAGATACGAAACGGGTGTTAAGGCGGCCGAGATGACGATTGCAGCCCTTGAACGCGGAGTGAAAGCGAAATCCGCCTGGGTGCGCGTTCCTTTCCTTGTTGCGGGCGAAAAATCCTCTTCAACGGTGGAACCCATGCGCTCGCTTGCCGAAAAAACGAGGGCGGCGGAGCGTGAGCCGGGCATTCTTGCGGCATCGTATTTAATGGGTTTTCCGTGGTGCGACAATGAAAACAGCTCTGCCGCAGTGTACGTCACGGCAGAAAATCAGGCTCTTGCGGATGAATGCGCAATTCGCCTTGCCGAGGAGCTGTGGGCGCGCCGCGATGATTTTTGTTTTCAAACGGAAACATATTCCGAAGCGGAAGCTCTGGATGCGGCATTCGAAGGGGTTCGAACCGGCGGTCCGTTTCCGATTTATCTTTCGGATTCGGGAGATAACCCCACCGCAGGTTCAACATCGGACTGCACGGGCTTCCTGCGCCGCATAATGGAAGATCCACGTACCGACGAGCTTGAAACGCCTGTGGTATTCGGCGGAATCTACGACCCGGAAGCAACCCTTCTTTGCAGGGACAAGGTCGGGCAGGAGCTGACGTTGACTTTCGGAGCAAAGTTCGACAGAAGCTCTTCGGTTCCGATTACGGCAAAGGGAACGGTTCTCGCCTATATCAAAGGCTGGAATAAATTTCACGGAGTCGGCGATATTGCTCTTTTCCGCTCATGCGGGGTTGATATTGTGCTGAGCGAAAACCATATCGGTTACGGCTTGCCTGCCGTGTTCGGCGATTTGGGAAGGAATCCTGCCGATATGCAGATTGTGGTATGCAAACTGGGTTATCTCACCGCGCAGCAGGCAGCATACGCAAAACGCAGCATTATGGCACTTTCAAAGGGCAGCACGAACGAGGATTTGACAAGCCTTGACTACAGGCATATTCCGCGTCCGATCTTCCCGCTGGATACGGATTTTTCGTTTGAACCTGCCGAAAACCTTATTCGCAAAACAAAATAACATGCTTCGGAACGCGGGGAACACAGTGTTTGCGAACACAGTGTTTGCGAAACACAGTGTTTGCGAAATCGGATTTTTTGAACGGAGACGGAAATGAATCGGGAAATTTACGAAAGAACAAGGAAATTCTGCGCGATGCGCTTCGGAATGTTCATCCACTGGGGCCTTTATGCAATTCCCGCAAGGGGCGAATGGGTGATGTCCAATGAAAAAATGAGCGTTCAGCAATACAAAAAATACTTTGATGAGTTTAACCCGACTGATTTTGATGCAAAACGCTGGGCATCGGTTTGCAGGCAGGCGGGAATGAAATACGCTGTTTTAACGGCGAAGCATCACGACGGTTTCTGCCTTTTTGACAGCAAATTGACGGAATATAAATCCACAAACACGCGTTTCGGGCGGGATATTGTGCGTGAGTTTCTGGAAGCATTCCGTGCGGAGGGCATTGCCGTCGGGCTGTATTTTTCGCTGCTTGATTGGAGCCATCCGGATTTCCCGAAATATGCGGACAGGCATCACCCGATGCGCGGCCGCGAAGAATATTGCGGCGAACAAATTGATTTTGACAACTATCTTAACTTCATGCACGGGCAGGTAAAGGAACTCGTTACCGGCTACGGCAAACTTGACCTGCTTTGGTTCGATTTTTCCTATGATGATATGGCGGGCGAAAAATGGCGGGCTTCCGACCTCATTTCAATGGTGCGTAAATATCAGCCGAATGTCTGCATTGACAACAGGCTTGAAGGTTCCGGCGAAAAATACGGAAGCATTGCAACGGCCTCGCCTCTGCCGTACAGCGGAGATTTTGTAAGCCCGGAGCAGATAATTCCGCCGCAGGGCATATTCGATGAGCAGGGGGAGCGCGTTCCGTGGGAACTTTGCGCAACGCTGAACGATCACTGGGGTTATTGCGAAAGCGACAAAAACTATAAATCAGCAGCACTCATAATAAAAAAGCTCGTTGAATGCGTTTCAAAGGGCGGAAACATGATTTTGAACATCGGTCCGGATGCACGGGGAAACTTCCCCGAAACGGCGGTTGAAGAGCTTCGGAAAGTCGGCGCGTGGCTTTCGAAAAACGGATGCAGCATCTACAACTGCGGACACAGCGAAATTGAAAAACCCGAATGGGGAAGATATACGGAGCCGCTTGAAATGCGGGAGGATGAACAATTTCGGACGGTTTATGCGCATGTTTTCGAACCGGCCCTCGGTGCGCTGCCGCTTTTCGGGATACGGGCGGATGCGCTTGAGTCGGTGCGGCTTGCGGCAACGGGCAGCGAGCTTCGCCGCGGGGAGGCATGGAATTCGGTGCTGTATCGGGAAACACCGCTTGTAAGTTTCGGCGCAAACCCGGTTTATACTTACGCATTGCCGGATGAAGTTGACACGGTTCTCGTGCTGAAAATCCGAAAAGATACCGGAAATTGAAAACAATAACAAAAAACGGAGAGCGAACGGGCAGCCCGCTCCCCGGGAGTGAGCAGGCTGTCTGAACCTGCTCACTCTTTATCTGAGTTACCACACAGCTTAATTCATTTTGGTTTGCGCTCAATTGTACGGCGTACGGCTCAAAGCGGTTTAAAAACCGCAGCTTGCCGTCAGCAGCGCAGAATGCCCTTCAGTTCGTCAAGCAATTGGTTGATACTGTAATAATTCCGATTGCGGTCAATTCGTGTGTTCACAAACTTTGCCTGCACAAGCTTGCCCATATGATGATAAATGTTCGGGGTTGTCATTGTCCGGGGGCGAGATTGCCGATAAATTCGGATTGACGAGACAAAAAGTCTTTTATCATATGTCAAAACTTTTAACGCTTGGACTTGTGGAATGCAATGCAGAAAGCGGACGACCGTACTACTCGCTGAAAAAACAGTCGTTGGAAGAAGTCATAGCTGCAATAAGTATGCTTGTGAACGAGGACTGAAAAAGCAACATAAATGATTGGTGTTTTTCTTCATAATGAAAAATCGGGAATCGGAAGTGAAGAATAAACCATTGCCATGATAAAACCAAGTCGGAAACAAGCGGTCGGCACACCGCAGAGACACCAGAAAAATATATTATTAATATGTAACAAAAAAACTTGACATGCCCAAATATGTCTCATATAATGTGTACATGAGGGACGGCAGCTGTGGCATACGTTAAACCGTCAGGGTTATATTTCCCTCGAGGCAACAGCATGCAGACATAGCCGTACGGCGTTTCGTTTTGTACCAAGCTTCCACGTGCCTCAGAAATACATGAAAGGACACTGTGCGGTCTTTTCAAACAATTGACGTTCAAATGAAAACAGAGTTGAATGGAGGAAAAAGACTATGAAGAAACGCATCTTTGCACTTGTGCTCACCGTGTTGTTCATCGTGGCTGCCGTTCCGGTTGCAGGCGTTGGGGAAACGCCGGAGGGCTATGACGAGCATGATTATTGGAAAATCCGTAATTTTTTGGAGATTGCGGACGAGAACAATATCAAGAACGGTAACAAGATTTCCGAAAACTATTCCCCTTATGATCCCACCACATGGACCGGTACAGACAGCAACGGCTATTCGACGGAATGCGTATGGACTTCGGACGGACATTTGCGTTCGGTATACTTCCAAGCCTCCGATGTCGTTGGTGAGCTTGACGTGAGCGGATGTACAAAACTGTATACACTTGCCGCTTACGAGAACAGGATCACAGGTTTTGATGTGTCCGGCTGCAACGAACTGTATACTTTAACACTGAACAATAATCGGATTTCCACCGCAAACGTGAGAGACCTTCCGGCTCTTTATATAGCTGCTTTCGACTACAACCTTCTTACAGAGCTGGAATTGCCAAACTGCCCGAATATCGGACTTATAACCGCACCCGGGAACAGGATAACTTCATTCGATGCACAAATGTACAGAGGAACGCAATTGTACGGTCTGAATCTTTCATATCAGGAATTGAGCGGCGCGCTCGATTGTCATGGCATCGATACTTTGAACTATCTTTCGGTGGAAGAATGCAGTCTTGATGCAATCAATTTGACGGGCTGCACCGGCCTTTTGGACATCGTTGTTATGGGTAATAATCTGACCGAACTGGATTTAAGCGAGGCGTCGGCCAGATCCATTGGATGCAATGATAACATGCTTACATCGCTGATTCTTCCTGATAACCTTGATGGAATTGATTCGATATTCTGCCAAAACAACTGTCTCAGCGAGCTTGACATAAGCGGCTGCGGAAACATCTGGACGCTTGCCACATCCAACAACAGGCTTGAACAGAGTCATTGGCGTTCCGAAAGGTATGGAGTGGATTACAATCTTATGTCTGAAGGCAGTGGCTATGTGGGCTTTTTCTCAGACACGATACCTTATGCCGGCGGCGTATGCTACACGAATGCAGTTGCGACACCGAGTGAGGGAGCTCAGTTTGCCGGCTGGTACACCCCGGACGGAACTCTGGTTTCATCCGAACCGGAGTTTGAACTTGGAATATTCAACATGGCGAATTGGGCTTGGTTTTCCGAGTGTGAACAGCCGGAGTTGATAGCGCGCTTTGTCGGCGGCATAACCCTCGGCGACGTGAACGGAGATAATTCAATAGGCTTAGAGGATGCAATTATCGTGCTGAGATACACAATGGGGTTGGCGGCACTGACGGACGAACAAATTGAACGAGCCGATTTTAACTCAGACGGTACGGTGGATGCGCAGGATGCGATTCTGATACTCCGTCATGCTCTCGGGGTTTCTGCCTGAAGTGTTCATCACTTTTGAACTGACGGAAGTCAAGACAGGCAGAGTGAACTCCATCAGTCATATACAGTAAAAAAGAACTTGCGGGACGGAAAGCTCAAGGTCAGATGTGATTGCATTTGACCTTGACTTTGCCGTTGCGCCTGAGAAATGCATTGCCGGATTGGGCAGGCATTTACGAAAGAATAAATACTGAAAGGATGATTCGTGCTGAATACGATGCAGAGCAACACATACGGAATCAGAACGGAGCTTATACCGCTGATTGAAACTTTCGATTACCTCAGCGGCAGGGCGAATGGAGAAAGAATCTATATTAATGAACAGGAGGCTTGCGAGAGACACCCGTATTTGAGAAAAAAAATTAAGGAAATTTTGCGCAAAGGTATAGAATTTGAAAAAGAATTGGATGAAGCTGTTCATGTTGACGAATCGGAACTGCAATACTTTTTTAAGGATCTTTCGACTCATTGCAGCATTGCCAGAATGCTCATAATGCCGTATACCTTCATGGGCGAAGCTCAATCGGGCAAGTTCTTTTTTGAGGAGCTTTTGAATATGAATCCGCAGCAGCGTATCAAAAAAATGTGCTGTCATATGCAAAATTTTGACAGCTCACAGAATTTTGATTACGAGAGCCTTGTGGAGTATGTAATGAAATTGCCGATAAGCGGCATGAACAAGCTGAGTATTGTGGAATGCTGCGGCAACTACGAGCAGAATTGCATGCGGCTTGAGCATTTTATGAGTCCGATTGTCAAAATTGTCGATGAAAAGCTGGTGCGTTTTGAAGAGGATGTTAAAAAGTGGGAACGTGATATTCAAGAGGTTGGCGATGTATGCACCTATGTATCCGAACATTCACGTTTGAAAATGCCGAAGTGCGATTTCACAATATTCCCTTCGATACACAACGGACTTATGCTTGCCATGTCTTATTGGGACAAAAGAATTTGCATCGGTGAAAAAGGTTGTGCAGGGGAGATGTGGCTTGGTTTGGGTTTCAGGGACTATATGGAAAGTGTTTCAAACGAAAGCAGTACGTCACGTGTAGTCGGAATATTCAGCGGACTTTCGGACGAGATTCGCTTTGAAATATTAAAAGCGATAGCGCAGCGAAAGACAATGTCCGGGGGCGAGATTGCCGATAAATTCGGATTGACGAGACAAAAAGTCTTTTATCATATGTCAAAACTTTTAACGCTTGGACTTGTGGAATGCAATGCAGAAAGCGGACGACCGTACTACTCGCTGAAAAAACAGTCGTTGGAAGAAGTCATAGCTGCAATAAGTATGCTTGTGAACGAGGACTGAAAAAGCAACATAAATGATTGGTGTTTTTCTGCGGATTCCGTGTTTGCGTGTTCCGCGAGCTGCACCTGCTGTCGGCACTGAGCCGAAAAAATCCCCCGCGTATGCCTGAACTGCTCCCCGTCAAGTAGACAGTGAAATAATTCAAAGAAAATTCACAGCGCTGCGGCGCTGTGGGAACCGCAAATTCCGGAAGGATGCCTTGGCAT
>ERZ827490.229-NODE-229-length-95303-cov-5.429720_pt1 | contig 95303 bp, 92 predicted proteins | sample MGYA00519770_ERZ827490 | MGnify/ENA primary metagenome ERZ827490 (study PRJEB31778, sample SAMEA3449324) | human gut metagenome | biome: human gut; feature: human-associated habitat; material: faeces | place: United Kingdom | collected 2010/2012 ... | reverse complement strand
ACGCTCGCCCCCTACGTATTACCGCGGCTGCTGGCACGTAGTTAGCCGGGGCTTCCTCCTATGCTACCGTCACTTCCTTCGTCACATAGGACAGAGGTTTACAATCCGAAAACCTTCTTCCCTCACGCGGCGTTGCTGGGTCAGGCTTGCGCCCATTGCCCAATATTCCCCACTGCTGCCTCCCGTAGGAGTCTGGACCGTGTCTCAGTTCCAGTGTGGCCGATCAGCCTCTCAGCTCGGCTACCCATCGTCGGCTAGGTGGGCTGTTACCCCGCCTACTACCTAATGGGACGCGAACCCCTCCCAAAGCGATTTTCTTTGACCCCTTCGTCATGCGACATTGTGGTCTTATGCGGTATTAGCACCTGTTTCCAGGTGTTATCCCCCTCTTTGGGTCAGGTTATTCACGTGTTACTCACCCGTGCGCCACTAAGATAAAAACCGAAATCTTTATCTCCGTTCGACTTGCATGTGTTAGGCACGCCGCCAGCGTTCGTCCTGAGCCAGGATCAAACTCTCTAAAATATTTTATCTAAACACCTTTCGGCGTTCAAACCTATCTTAGAGCATTTTCTGCTCATTCGCAATACTGACGTATTGTCTTGTCCTTTTACTTTTGAAAAGTACTCTTTATTCTATCGATTTCTCTCAAGAATTGTCGGGTCCTTATTATTGTCGTTGTTTAATTTTCAAGGTCCGTTTGCCGCCCCGTTTTTCAGAGCGCTAGATTATAATACCACAACCATCCCCCTTTGTCAACACTTTTTTTCATCTTTTTTGAAAGTTTTTTTGCGTTGGTGGTTGCTTGTCCGAAACAGCACAATATGTTGGGGAATTTACGCATTTAAAAGACCTCTCAACTCAAAAAAGTTTTTCAGCTTTCCGGCGCAATAAGCAAAAAAGAGGCATTACAGCCTGAAAAGCAAGCCGTAATGTCCCCTTTTTCATTTGAAGATTTTATGCTTAATTTTTGAAAGCAGCGGGCGCAGCCGCACACTCCAGAGGCAGCGTAGCGGGTAGCTTATTCTGTTAAGAAAAACATATACCTTATATTTAAGGCTTTTTTCACATTCGCAATATTTGCCCTCTCTGTAAAACGCCCTCATAACGCCGACTATCTGATTTTCAAAAACGTGTTCCTTAAAGAAAAGATTGTCGCCGCGAATAATATAGCTGCCGTCATCATTCACCTTTAAAATGCGGTGAAGCACCAGTTCTTTTTTATTTTTGACCTTGTAAATGGGTGCGTCGCCGACCTTAAGCGGAAATTGCGGCTTTTTTATTACCACAATATCCCGACCCTGGCGCAGCAGCGGCCGCATACTTATGCCGCGGGTGCGGGTCATAACCTCGTCGCGGGTTTTCAGCAGCTCCTCAACGTTTTTTAAATCGGTTTCCGCCATTATTCAAGCACGTCCGCTTCTTTAAGCTTGCCTACAAACTCGCTGACGGTCTCACGGATTTCCTCCTCGGCTGCGTCCTCATAATCCTTTTTCATTGCCGCGACTATTTCCTCCTCGGTCACATCGCTTTTAAGCATATTGAAAATATAGGCGCCGGTATCGTTCATTTTTATAAATCCGTTGAATTTTTCAAGGTCGCCGCCGACTGCCACCGCTACGATTTTATCCGCAACCTCATTTGTTACAAAATTGTACTTCAGCTTCATACTGCTTGCTCCTTTATTTTATATGTATATATTATACGCTTGCAGATAGCGCAGGTTCCTTTTCAAAAATCGCCTCGTATGCCGTCTCGGCAGCGGAAATATCCATATTGCAGCGAATTTTCCACAGCTTACAGGAGGAAAGCAGGCGATCTATCAGCCCTACCGTGTTCACCACCGCCGCCGGAGACGCCGGCATATAAACCTGATTGAATATAAGATTTACCGCATCGCTTTTCTCCATAGGCGTGCAGGAGTTTTCATTCGCGCGCTCTATAAAGCATATATTTTTAAGCGGAGCGCGCATATTACAGCCGAGCCTCTCTTTTCCGTTCCAGGGGGTGCCGTAGGCATAGGGTATTTCAGGCTTGTTATCAAAAAAGCGGATTATCGGCTTATCGCCGTTTACAACCGTCATTTTTTCACCTAAAAGCTGCTGCCACAGGCGCATATGCGTGGTTTTGCCGGTGCCGCTGTGTGCTGCAAATGCCACGCCGACGCCGTCCACCTCAAACAGTGCCGAATGGAGCAAAAACGCATTGTGCAGCGGTATTGTTTCGGATATTTTTCTGCACACCGCTATGTATTCGAGATAATGCCTTGAAAAATTACCGTCGTTAATCTCTGCGTCAATATCCTTTTCCGTAATTTTAAAGGATATATCGCACTTCTCGTTTTCCGGAATTAAATACTGCGCGCACGCCTTCTCTGTTCCGGGGTATATGTTATCAATTTGAAAATTGAAATCCGCTATTCTGCATTTCATTACTTTTTCCTCACATATAAACACTTAAACGCGCGGCGCCCGACAAATCAAATAAATACTACACCTGTCGGCTTAAATACAATGATTATTTTACATCATCTTTAATGGCTTGTCAATATCCCGTATTTTAAAATTCGTTTAGACAATACAATCAGGGTACAATGCTTCCCATAACGGAAAATTTGTCCGGTTGTATTGTCTTCCTTTTTTATTTGAACATTACAGGCAAAACCAAAAAAAGGCACACTGCCGGCACACCGAGACCTGCTGATATGCCTGCCGTCCACTGATTAACCGGAATATGTACCCCCGTAAAGCGGGTTGTAATATCTACAAGCGCAAGCACGGCAAGTCCCGAAAGCGCATTGAGCAGCAGCGCCCGAAGGGGCTTGCCTGTTTTAAAAGCAAAAATCAGTACCGCAAGTCCGCCGAGCGCCGCCAGTGATATTCCGCCGTATTTCAAAAATTCCATTTTTTTCGCCCCCTGTTTCAATAATATGTCCGGGGTATTGGTTTAATTCCTTGCAAAACGGCGACAAAGTTGTTATAATAAAACCCGAAAGGACGTGTTGATTTTGAAAATTGCAGTTATAACCGGTGCGTCTTCCGGTTTAGGGTGCGAATATGCCTTTGCCGCCGCACAAAGGTATAACGATATAGACGAGCTGTGGCTCATAGCCCGCAGGGAGGAAAATCTGCGCAAAACCGCCGAGCAGATAAGCCGGCGGGTGCGAATTATACCCCTTGATATTACAGAGAGTGAGAGCATTAAGAAATATACCGCAATGCTTGAAGAAGAAAAGCCCGAAATAGCTCTGCTTATAAATAACGCGGGTTTTGGCAGACTCGGCAATTTTGACGCGCTTTCCCCCGCCGATAACGGCGGTATGGTGCGGCTTAACTGCGAGGCTTTAACTGTTATGACTTCGGTATCGCTGCCGTATATGAAAAACGGCGGAGAGATTATTAACACCTGCTCAATCGCCGCATTTGCACCCAATACCCGAATGGCGGTTTATTGCTCCACCAAGGCGTATGTTTTAAGTCTTTCAAAGGCGCTGCGTGCCGAGCTGCGCCCGCGCGGTATAAATGTTTTGGCGGTATGCCCCGGACCTATGGACACAGAGTTTTTGCCGGTTGCGGGAATTGCCCCCGGCTCAAGCCATACATTTGATACACTGCCGCGTGTAAACCCCGCTGTTATGGCTAAAAAATCGCTTGAAGCATCTGCCCGCAAAAAGGGAGTTTACACAAACTTGCTGTTTTACAAATTTTACCGCGTTATAGCAAAGCTGCTGCCGCACAGTATTGTAATGAAGATGTGCGGCGCATAAATAAAGCATTTTGCCCCCGCGCGGCACGAGCGCAAAAAATATTGAATTATAAAAAAGCAAACCTCGGTAAAAACCGTTGGTTTGCTTTTTTTAAATCAATTATCAATTTTAATGGAAAGCTCTTTAAGCTGCGTGTTATCCACCTCTGCCGGTGCGCCCGACATCAGCTCGCTTGAATTTGAGACCTTCGGGAACGCGATAACATCACGCAAATTATCGCAGCCGCAAAGCAGCATTGTAAGGCGGTCAAGCCCTATGCCCATACCTCCGTGCGGCGGCGCGCCGAAACGGAACGCGTCGGTTAAGAAGCCGAACTTCGCGTATGCCTCCTCATCGGAAAGCCCCAGCGCCTCAAACATATGCTTTTGCAGCTCGGGGTCGGTTATACGAATAGAGCCGCTCGAAAGCTCAATGCCGTTAAGCACCAAATCGTATGCGTCGGCAAAAACCTTTTCGGGGGCGGAATCAAGGTACTGTATGCACTCATCAAGCGGTTTTGTGAACGGGTGGTGCATAGCGTCCCAGTTGCCGGTTTCTTCGTTATACTCAAAGAACGGAAACTCGGTTATCCAAAGCAGGTTGTATTTATCGGGGATAATTTCAAGTCGCTTTGCAACGGTAAGGCGCAAAGCGCCGAGAACTGAAAGCACGGTTTTTTTGCGGTCGGCTACTATCAGCACAACGTCGCCCTTTTCGGCGCCCGTGCGCTCGTATATGGCTTTCATTTCGTCCGCAGTCATAAACTTCGCAAAGGAGCAGTTGGGCTCATCCTCCACCCAGCGGATAAAGGCGAGACCCTTAGCGCCTATGCCCTTGGCTTCCTCGGTCAGCTTATCAATTTCCTTACGCGTGTACACGCCGGCGGCGTTTTTGGCGGTTACGGCTCTTACCGTGCCGCCGTTTTTAACCGTATCGGCAAATACGCCGAAGCCGCAGTTTTCCACTATATCGGAAATATCCTTAATTTTCATATCAAAGCGGGTATCGGGCTTGTCCGACCCGTAGCTTTCCATAGCCTCTGTATATGTAAGCCTCGGCAGCGGGGTTTCAATATCCACGCCCAGTATTTCCTTAAACAGGCGTTTCATATAGCCCTCGGCAACCGCGAAAACGTCCTCTTTTTCCACAAACGACATTTCAAGGTCTATCTGTGTAAATTCGGGCTGGCGGTCGGCGCGCAGGTCTTCATCGCGGTAGCAGCGGGCAAGCTGAATGTAGCGGTCAAAGCCCGAAAGCATAAGCAGCTGCTTGTAAAGCTGCGGCGACTGCGGCAGGGCAAAAAAGCTGCCCTTATGAACGCGGGACGGCACAAGATAATCGCGCGCGCCCTCGGGAGTGGATTTAATAAGGGTGGGTGTTTCAATTTCAATAAACCCGTTTTCGTCAAAATAATCGCGCGTTACCTTAGCTATTTTGTGGCGCAGCATAATGTTGCGCTGAAGCGGCGCGCGGCGCAGGTCAAGATAGCGGTATTTAAGCCTTAAATCCTCTTTAACGCCGGTCTCGGGCAAAATTTCAAAGGGCGGGGTTTCGCTCGCACCCAAAATTTTAAGCTCGGTCACTTCAATTTCAATATCCCCCGTGGGAATTTCGGTATTGACAGAGGAGCGCATACGCACCTTGCCCTTTGCCATAACCACAAATTCGCTGCGCAGCGCGGTCGCCTTTTCAAAAACCGCCTTGTCCGTTGTATCGTCAAACGCAAGCTGCACTATTCCGCTGCGGTCGCGAAGGTCTGCAAATATAAGCCCGCCGAGGTCGCGCTGCCGCTGCACCCAGCCTGCAACCACTACCTCTGCGCCTACTCTTTCCTTTGTGAGCGTGCCGCAATAGTCGGTGCGTTTCATACCGTTCATTCTGTCAAGTTTCAACCTTAAACACCTCTTAGGCAACCGAAAGATTGCCTGAAAAATTTATTGCTTTAAAATACTGTCCGCAAGATTATCAAGTGCGGAGGAATGTATAGCGGAAAGCAGCTCGTCCGCAAGGTTTTCAAGCCTTACCTCGGTTTCGCTGCCGCTTGCCATATTTTTAAGGCGGGCTTTGCCCGTTTCAAGCTCGTTATCGCCCAAAACCATGGTAAATTCCGCGCCCGTTTTATCGGCATATTTCATCTGCGCTTTAAGCCCTCTGCCGCAAATATCGGTTTGCGCTGAGAACCCGTCCTGCCGCAGCCGCGCGCAAATTTCGGCGGCTTTAAGCGCCGCGTTATCCCCCATAGCGGCAATATAAATATCGCACGGGGCAGGTCTCGGCAGCTCGGTTTTTTGTGCCTCAAGCAGCAGCATTATGCGCTCAATACCCATAGCAAACCCGAGCGACGGAACGGAGGGTCCGCCCATTTGGGCAATAAGCCCGTCGTATCTGCCGCCGCCGCAAACCGTTGCCTGCGCGCCTATATCACCCGAAACAAATTCAAACACCGTGCGGGTGTAGTAATCAAGCCCGCGCACTATATGCGGGTTAACGGTAAAATCCACGCCCTCGGCGGTAAGATATTTTTGCACCGCCTCAAAGTGCGCGCGGCAATCATCGCATAAATAATCGGTCACAACCGGTGCGTTTGCCGCAATTTTTTTGCATACGGGCGATTTGCAGTCAAGTATTCTCATGGGGTTGCGCTCTAACCTGTCGCGGCAGGTATCGCACAATTCGTCAATATGCTGCCTGAAATAGTCTTTAAGCGCCGCAACGTAATTCTTGCGGCACTCGGGGCAGCCTATTGAGTTTATTTCAAGCGAAATTTTTTCAATTCCTACGGCGGTAAGCACCTGACCGGCTAAGGCTATAACCTCGGCGTCAGCCGCGGGAGACGCCGCGCCTATGCACTCAACGCCGAACTGGTGAAACTCGCGCAGTCTGCCCGCCTGCGGCTTTTCATAGCGGTAGCAGCCGCCTACATACGCCGCCTTAACGGGCAGCGCGCCGTTTACAAGCCCCTTTTCAATGGCGCTTCTTATAACTCCGGCGGTAAACTCGGGGCGCAGGGTGACAGAGCGCCCGCCCTTATCGTCAAAGGTATACATTTCCTTTTGAACAACGTCGGTAGTATCCCCCACGCTGCGGCGGAAGACCTCGGTGTGCTCAAAAACCGGTATTCTTATCTCGTTAAAGCCGTAAAGGCGGGCGGTTTCAAGCATTTTACCCTCAACAAACTGCCATTTATAGCTGTCTGCCGGTAAAACATCGCCCGTGCCTTTAACGGCGCGGTTAATTTCTGCCATAAATATATGCTCCGGGAATTATTTATTATTCTTCACAATCTCGCGCCAGTCAAGGTCGCCGCGCTCAAGCCCGTGAATAAGCATTTCAGCGGTGGCGATATTGGTGGCAACCGGAATATTGTGCACGTCGCACAGCCTTAAAAGAGCGCGCTCGTCCGGCTCGTTCGGCTTGGGGTTGAGCGGGTCGCGGAACATAAGCAATAAATCAATTTCATCACAGCCGATGCGCGATGCTATCTGCTGCGCGCCGCCCTGCGAGCCGCTTAAAAATTTAACTATGTTAAGCCCCGTAGCCTCCGCCACGGTTTTGCCCGTAGCGCCGGTAGCTACAAGGTTATATCTGCTTAAAATTCCGCAATACGCTATGCAGAACTGTACCATAAGCTCCTTTTTTGCGTCGTGTGCTATAAGTGCGATTGTCATTTTTTATACCCCTTTTTAATTATATTTTTTTCGGCTGCGGCAATAAAATATTTTCACCGCAAAGCCGTTCGGCTATTCTTTTAAATGCCCGCATAGGCTTGCCGTTCGGTTTCAGCCTGTGCGTAACCGAGAGGAACGCCAGCTCCTCGCTTGACGGAACAACGCCTAAGAGTCTCAGACCCGCGCTGTCGATAATATCGTCGATATTGCGGAAAATTCCGCGCTTTACAAGGCGGTACTTGAAGTTGTTTACAATAAGCCTTGATATGCAGGATATTTCCGAAAGCCTTTCGCTTACCGCCGCCGCGTCCCGCACCGAAACGGGGTCGGGCACCGCAATCGTAAGAAAAAGCGTGCCGTCCGGCAGGCAGGTGTAAAGTGAAAAATCCATACCGGCGGGAAAATCGAATATAATAACGTCATATTCCTTTTCCGCCTCGCGCACAAAGCCCGAAAAGGCAAATGCGTCAATTTTCCCAACCTCAGCAGGTGCGGGCACTAAAAATAAATTACCGCTTTCGCCCACGTTATAAACCGCGTCAGCCATATCCTTACCCATAAGTATATCGGAAAGGTCGAACACCGCCGATTTATCAACACCCAGCATAATATCGAGGCAGCGAAGCCCCTCGTCCATATCGACAAGCAGAGTTTTTTTTGAAAGCCCCGCAAAGGCAAATGCAAGCCCCGCCGAAACGGTGGATTTACCTACGCCGCCCTTACCCGAGGTAACGGCAAAAATCTGACTCATTAAAAAACCTCGCTTTTCCTATATTTTATCACAATCGGATATTTTTGTCAATCAGTTAAGCACGGTAAAAGGCACAGTATTTTTATCAGCCGAGCCGCTGCCGTAAAAGTAGGCGTCCAGTATATCCTTAACTATTCCGCCCGCCGAAAAGCCCGAAGCGCCGTTTTCCAAAACCACCGATATTGCAATTTCGGGGTTTTCAAAGGGTGCAAAGGCTATAAACAGGCTATGGTCCGCCTTGCCGTTTACCTGTGCCGTACCGGTTTTACCGCCCACCTTTATGGGATAGTTGCCGAGCGCGGCGCGGCCGGTACCGTCCTCTGTAACAGAGAGCATACCCTCTTTAACGGCATTAAGCGTTGTATCGGATATTTTGATTTTATTCATAACCTCGGGTGCGCTTTCGTCAAAGGTTTCAGACATATCATAGGATACTATTTTGCTTATAAGGCTTGCGCGGTAATGCGTACCGCCGTTTGAAAGGGTGGCAACGTAATTGCAAAGCTGCAGCGGCGTAAAAGCGTTTAACTGCCCTATTGCAAACTGTAAGGTGTCGCCGCCGCCGTTTGCGTCGGCTTTCTTTAAAATGCCCTTACTGTCGTCCACCTCAACGCCGGTAGCAACGCCCAAGCCGAACTGCTTGAAATAATCGGTAAGGCGGGTTGCGCCTATACGCTTGCCCATTTCAAAAAAGAAGTAGTTGCAGCTTTTTGCCAGCGCGTTTTTAAGGGTTATGGGTCCGTCATAGTGCAGGCAGCTCGGTTGGTAATCGTCAAAATAGGTGTATTTTCTTACGCAGTTTACCGTTTCGCCCACATGGTAAAGCCCGTTTTCCATTGCAGCCACGGCAACCGCCGGCTTTGCGGTTGAGCCTATGGGGTAAACGCCCTGAAAAGCACGGTCGGTAAGCGGCTTTGCGGGGTTTTTGGTGAGCGCCTCGTAATTTTCGCCTATTGTGGCTGAATCGTAGGTCGGGTAATTCGCGGCGCATATTATTTTGCCCGAGTCAATGTGTATTGCAACCGCCGCCCCCGCAACCGCGGTGCCGCCCTCGCTTTGCAGCTTTTTAACGGTGGCCGCGATTGAGTCCTGCACGCGGCGCTGCATTTTTTTATCAAGCGTGAGCATTACGGTTTTGCCCGAAACCGGCTCCTTTGTTACCTCGCTTGAAATAATGTTGCCGTTCTGGTCTATGCGGTAGGTTATTTCGCCGTCGGTTCCGCGGAGATATTCCTCTCCCCACTTTTCAATGCCGCTTTTGCCCACCTTATCATCATATGAGTAGCCTTTTTTCTTGTATTCCTCCCAATCCTCGGCGAATATGGGACCCACCGTGCCTATAAGATTAACGGCGAGGGATGTATCGGGGTATTCACGGAACGGAACCACCTCAACCGATACGCCCGAAAGCATAAAGCCCGCCTCGGAAACCTTGCGCATAAGCTCTGTGGGAATATCCTCCGCAAAGGTATAGGGGTAGGAAATTGAAAAATCGGCTATATCCATTCCGTAGCGCACGCCGGCAATTTTGCGCTGCTCGTCAGGTGTGTAATTTTTAAGGTCGTATTTTTCAATTGCGGCGTCAAGGCAGTTTTTTGCCGTGGCGTAGTGCGCCAGCTTCAGCTTTGAAATAAGCTTGTCCGTGCTCTCGCCCTCCTTAAAGCCGTAGGGGGCGGTCATATTGAGCGGCATTTCGTCCTTCCACTCAACGCCCTGCTTTTCAAAAAGCCTTATAAGGGTTAAAATAACGTCATTCAGGCTGTCGTTTTTAACATAAGCGCGGTTGAAAACCACATTGTAGCCATCGCGGTTTACGGCTATCTGCCTGCCGTAGCAATCAAGAATTTCGCCGCGGCGCGCCTTTAAAACCGCCGTTCTGACAGATGCGGCGCCATCGTTTTTATCGGTATACTCCGCCGCGTGGATAATCTGCACCGAATACATACGCGCGGCATAAAGCAGCAGCACGAAAACCATAAAAACGGCTATAACGGTAAGCCTTGTCTGACTTCTTTTCTGAAACGGCATTAAAAGCTGCCTCCTTTCTTAGGCAATAATCAGCCTAACTTCTTATAAAGAAAGTAAAACGGGAATATAAATACATTGGTATAAATAACGCTCGGAAATGCGTAGTGCAAAAGATAGGTAAGGTTATCCTGCGCGCTCACGGTAAACGCGTAAAAAATAAGCCAGCGCAGAACAAAATAAAAAAGGGTTAAAAGAAACGAAAGCAGCACCGCCGAACGCAGGTTGCGGTTGAAAAGGCGTGAGGAGGAAGCCGAAACCAGCGCCGCCGAAAGCATTAAAACTATCGCGTTAAAGCAAAGCGTGCCGCTGGCGGCGGAGTCCATACAAACGCCTAAAACAAGCCCCGTTGCGGCGGCTGCCACAGGGGTTGAAAAAATGGAAAATGCGCACAAAAGCGGCAAAAGAATTATTGGCGTGGCGGTTTTAATGCTAATGCTTATTACATCGGAGTAATGCAGCAAAAAAAGGAGGGCGAACAGAAAAAAGCTTATAACAGCAGCTTTAACGCTGTGTTTTTCGTTCATAACCATTCCTCCTTTTTTAAGTGTTTCTAAAATATTTTATCAAATTGTAAGTGTCGAGCAGTAGGGGAATCCATTGGGGAGTTTGCCCCTTTGGCTGTTCAGGAGGGTCTGGGAACCCAATCTGAAGGGTTCCCAGCGGTTCTTTTCCCTATTTCTGTCCGCACAGAAATAGGGTGCCCTGCGCGGCACGAGCGCAAAATAAATTGGAATTTTAAATTATGAATTCCGCATTATTTCCCAATTTCTCCTTGTCCGCTGAACTCGGTTATAACCATGACGTTTTTAAGGTTATCAATATCCGCAAAGGGCTTTATATCGGCATAAATCGAAGTGTTGTATTTATCGCTGCCTATTGACTGTATAGTGCCTATTAAAAGCCCCGCGGGGAATACCCCCTCGCCCGAGGTTACGGCGTAATCGCCCACGGCGATATTGCAGGTGCGCGAAAGGTTGAAAAATTTGGTCTCGCCCTTTTTGGCAAGCTCCACCGTGCCCGATACTATGCCCGAATCGTTAGTGCGGTTATCAAGCGCGCCGGCGGTTAATTCCGCGCTTAAAATGGTTACTACCTTTGAGGAGGTAAGCCCCACCTCGCCTATGTAGCCCACCAGCCCCTCCTCGGTTATAACCGGGTCGTGTGCCGCAACGCCGTTTACAGAGCCCTTGTTTATAACAAAGCCCTTATAAGGGTCCTCGCGGTCGCGCGAAATTAGGGTTGCGGGGGTGAACTTAAAGTCCTTGTGATCGTCCTTTATTTCAAGGTAGTTTTTATAAAACTCGTTCTGCTCCACCGCCTGCTCGTACTCGGCAAGCTTCTTTTTAAGCTCGGCTGCCTCGCTTTTAAGCTCGGCGTTTTCAAGCGCTAATTGCTCGCCCTTTGAGTAGGCGTTAATAAAATCGGAAACCGCGCCGGTCACCTTTTCCGCCGCCGAGCGGAAGGGCGCGGTAACTGTGCCCATAATATCCGCCTGCGGCGACATTCTGCTGCCGAAAAAGGCGCATATTACCGAAACGGCTATAAGCGCCGCCGCAACGGCAACAATTATTTTAAACCCACGGCTGCGAAAGAAAAATCGCATTTTTCGCCCTCCAAAATTATTTTATCTGAAACGTTTACCGCGGCGGAAAACGTAGTTATCAAAGCCGCTGTCAGCCTCAAGCCGCTTTGCGGTGCCCAAAACCACGCAGTCAAGCGGGTTTGCCGCAACAGATACCGGCATGCCCGTTTCCTCGGCGATAAGCTCGGCAAAGCCGCGCAGCAGCGCGCCGCCGCCCGTAAGGGTTATGCCGCGGTCTATAATATCGGCGGCAAGCTCCGGCGGGGTTTTTTCAAGGGTCAGCCGCACGGTGTCAATTATCTGCGAAATCGGGTCCGCCATGGCGTTTCGTACTTCTTCCGACGTTATAATAACGTTTTTCGGAAGCCCGTCCACCTGGTTGCGCCCCTTAATTTCAACCGACGTCTCGTTATCGTAGGGCTTAGCGGAGCCTATATCTATTTTAATTTGCTCGGCGGTGCGCTCGCCTATAAGCAAATTGTGCTTTTTCCGCACATAGGCGATAATTGCCTCGTCAAGGTCGTCCCCCGCAATACGCACCGATTGCGCAGTTACAATATCCCCAAGGGAAATAACCGCAACCTCGCTTGTGCCGCCGCCTACATCTACTACCATACTGCCCGCGGCGTCCCACACGGGAAGCCCCGCGCCTACCGCCGCCGCCATAGGCTCCTCTACCAAATCAACATCGGTAGCTCCCGCCTGCTTTGCCGCGTCGTAAACCGCGCGGCTTTCAACCTCGGTAACGCCCGCGGGAATACACACAACCATTCTGACTCTTGAGAAGACAGAGCCTTTGAGCGCCTGGCGAATAAATCTTTTAAGCATTGCGGCGGTAACGTCGAAATCGGCTATAACCCCGTCCTTCAAGGGGCGCACGGCTACTATTGACCCCGGCGTTCTGCCTATCATTTCCTTAGCCTCGGTGCCCACGGCGCGCACCGCGTCGTTTCTTATATCGTAAGCCACAACAGAAGGCTCCCGCATTATAATTCCCTTGCCCTTTACGCAAACAAGAGTATTGGCGGTGCCTAAGTCTACCCCTATATCTCTGGTGAACATATCAAAACTCCCTTAAAAACTTTTTATTATTGCGGAACTATAAGCTCTATTGCGTTGTGCAGATTGGTGATATTGACTTCCTCGCTGCCCGCGGCGTACTCGCCGTCAAGCGTCCATGACATTCCCGCGCCGCCCGTTACCGTAATGTTTTTTGCGGTGAAGAACTCTATGCCCTCGCGGTTTAAGTCCTTTTTCAGAATACCGTCTATTATGGGCTGCAGCTTTAAAATATTATCGGGGTTGCGTATGAGCAGCACCTCAAACTCGCCGTCGTTCAGCTTTACGGCGGATTCATCAAATTTTACTATTCCACCCACCGACATTGAATTGGAAACCGCGCCGAAAAGAAAATCGCCCTCTGTTTCGTAGGTATCGGTCTTGAATTTCAGGCGAATGGGCTTTATATTGCCGAGACTTTTTATTCCCTCAAAAAAGTAAGCCGCCTGACCCAGCACGTTTTTAACATCCTGCGGGGCGGAATACGAAGCGTCGGTAAACGCGCCGAAGGACGCGGTGTAGGAGAAATACTTATCCCCGAATTTGCCTATATCAAGGCGTATTTTTTTACCTGTGGTAATATCCTCCGCCGCTCTTTTAATGCTGCGGGAAATTTGCAGCCCCGATGACCACTCGTTAAGCGTGCCCGAGGGAATATAACCGAGCGTGCAGGCAATACCCGACCGCATAATTCCCGTTATAACCTCGTTTAAGGTGCCGTCGCCGCCGCAGACCACTATTTTTTCATACTCGTTTTCTTTTACGCCGGCTGCAAATTCGGTGGCGTCGCCCCGCGCCTTTGTGGGGTAAACGGTGACAAGCGAGCCGTCAGCCGACAGTATGTTCACAACGTTTAAAAGCTCGGTTTTCATTTTAGCCTTGCCCGAGCAGGGGTTGACTATAAGAAGTGTTTTTCCCATAAATAAACAAAGCTCCTTTTATCTGTAATTTATCGGCATAGTAGCGGCGGCGTTCAGTTCTGCTCCCGCTGTGTTGCCGTCCTTAAATTCGTAATACGCCTGCACGCCTACCATTGCCGCATTATCGCCGCAATATTTAAGCTCGGGGTAATAAAGTGTAAGCCCCTTTTTTTCACACTCCGCTTTAAGCCTTGCGCGCAGCTCACTGTTTGCCGAAACGCCGCCCGCAACCGCTATTGTTTTAAAGCCTGTTTTCTCGGCTGCGGCAAGCGTTGCCGATATCAGCATATCGCACACCCGCTGCCTTACCGTGGCGCAAAGCACGGGAACATCTATTTCCCCGCCCTTTTGCGATGTGTTGTTTACAAGGTTCATAACCGCGGTTTTAAGCCCCGAAAAGCTGAAATCAAACTCGCCCGTGGAAACGTGGGGGTGCGGCAGGGGGTATTTATCGGTATCCGCTACGGTTGCGGTTTTATCAAGATTTACGCCGCCGGGGTAAGAAAGCCCTAAGCAGCGCGCCGCTTTATCCATGCACTCACCCGCCGCGTCATCCTGCGTTTCGCCTATTATTTTAAATTTCGTATAATCGGTAACCTCCGCTAAAACCGTGTTCCCTCCCGATACCAAAAGGCAGAGAAACGGGGGTTTCAGCTCGGGGTGAGTAATATAATTCGCCGCTATGTGCGAGCGCAAATGGTGCACGGGTATAAGCGGTTTATTAAGCGCCATTGCAAGCCCCTTTGCAAAATTCACACCTACAAGCAGCGCCCCTATAAGCCCGGGGGCAAAGGTGACCGCTACCGCGTCAATATCATTATACCCGATATTCGCCGCTTTCAGCGCCTCATCTGCCACGGCGGATATAGCCTCGGTATGCCGCCTTGACGCGATTTCGGGCACAACGCCGCCGTAAATTTTATGCTCGGCTATTTGCGTAGCTACTATATTTGAAAGTACTTCCCGCCCCTCGGTGACCGCCGCGGCGGTTTCATCACAGGAGCTTTCAATAGCTAATATCTTCATAAAAGAATTAAAACCTCTTCGTCATAATAAGCGCGTCCTCGCGCGGGTCGCGGTAAAAGCTTTTCCGCCGCCCTTCTTCTTTAAAGCCTGCTTTTTTATAAAGGGCTATTGCATTGCTGTTTGATACCCGCACCTCAAGGCTTACAAAGGCAAGCTTTTTTTCCCGCGCCAGCTCAAACACCCGCTTTATAAGCGCGGTGGCAACGCCCTTTTTGCGGTACTGCGGAAAAACCGCCACGTTGGTAATATACCCTTCGTCAAGCACCGGCTTTATGCCTATGTAGCCGAGCAGGTGCTCCGCATTTTCGGCAACGAAAAATTCGGTGCCGTGCTCTGCCGCCTCGCGTATGCTATCATTACTCCAGGGCTCTGAAAAGCAGTCCTTTTCAAGCTTTGCAACAGCCGCCGTGTGGCGCTGCTCCATAGGTAATATTTTAAATTCGGCAAAAAAGCCGTCGGCTATCAGTTTATCTATCGCCGCGAATATTTCATCTCGGCACTTTCTGTAAATTTCAATATCCCCGCCGTATGGGTCGGAAATGCCGCCGCCCAGTAAAAACAGCTTGCCGCCCTGCACACCCGCGCTTAAAAGCGCCGCCCTGTGCGAGGGGGAAAGGCATATAATTTTATCTGCCGCGGTTGCGTCCTCCGCGGTTATCTGCCTTGATATATGCCCGCTTATATCTATTCCCTTTTCCGCGCAGGCAATGCGTGAATTAACGCTTACTCCCGCGCCGTTCGCCGCAAGACCGCGGCTCTCCACCGTAACGCCGGGCAGCTGCTTTGAGCGGAGATACCCCTCTGCCATAGGGCTGCGGCAGGTGTTGCCGGTGCAAACGAATAAAATCTTCATTTAAGCCTTCGCCTCTAACCAAGTTTTTCCGAAATGCGCCTCGGCGGTAAGCCTTACCGCTAAATCGGCGGCGCTTTCCATTTCTCTTTCAAGCAGCGCGCACACGCCCTCGGCGTCCCTTTCGTCACACTCGACTATCAATTCATCGTGTACCTGCAAAATAAGCCTTGCCGTGGGAAATTCATCTTTAAGGCTGCGCGACACCTTTATCATAGCTATTTTTATAATATCCGCCGCCGTGCCCTGTATAGGCGCGTTTCTTGCAACCCGCTCCCCGAAAGCCCGCATATTCCCGTTTGAGTTTGAAAGCTCTGGTATATAGCGCCGCCTGCCGTAAAGCGTGGTAACGTAGCCGTTTTTCTTTGCGTCATCAATCGCCTTTTCCATATACGCCGCAACGTCGGGGTACGCCGCTAAATAGCTTTTAATGTATCTGTCCGCCTCAGCCCTTGTAACGCCTATATCCTTTGAAAGCGAAAACGCGCCTATTCCGTACACAATGCCGAAATTAACCGCCTTTGCGCGGCTGCGAAGCTCGGGGGTTATCATATCCTGCGGCAGCCCGAAAACCTGCGAGGCGGTAACGGTGTGAATATCCGTTCCGCTGCCGAAAGCGTTTATCATATTCGCGTCTCCCGACATACTTGCAAGCACTCTCAGCTCAATCTGCGAATAATCCGCGTCACAGAGGACTCTGCCTGCGGGCGCGTTGAAATACTCGCGCAGCCGTCTGCCCTCCGCCGTTCTTACGGGAATATTTTGTAGGTTAGGCTCAAGCGAGCTTATTCTGCCCGTGCGCGCCTCTGTCTGGTTAAAGGTGGAGTGTATTCTGCCGTCCTCTGCTATGCAGTCCTGCAAGCCGTCGGCATAGGTGGATTTAAGCTTTGCAAGCTGGCGGTAATTAAGCAGCAGCGATACCGCGGGGTGCTCGTTTTTAAGCCCCTCCAGCACCTCTGCGCCCGTGCTGTAGCCGCTTTTGGTCTTCTTTTTAGCGGGCAGCCCCAGCTTTTCAAAAAGCGCCACGCCCAGCTGCTTTGGTGAATTTAAGTTAAACTCATACCCCACAAGCGAATATATCTCGCTTTCAAGCGCTTTTATGCGGGTATCAAGCTCACTTGATAAGGCTTTAAGCCCGTTTACGTCCGCCGAAAAGCCGCAAAGCTCCATTTCGCCGAGCACCCTTGCCAGCGGCAGCTCAATTTCATCAAAAAGCTTTTTTTGCCCCGTTTTTTCAAGCTCATTTTCAAGCGTATCGCAGGCAAGCGAGAAAAGGCAGGCGTTTTTAATAAATTCGTCCGTTTCGCCCTCAATTTCAGGCTCATAGGGCGCGTATTCGGCAATTATTCTGTCGGTCGCATAGGAGGAAGCCGAAGGATTGCAAAGATACGCCGCCAGCATTGTATCAAAGCGCACGCCCGCAATATCGGAGTATTTCTTGCTTAAATTTTTAAAGTCGTGCACACGCTTTTTTATGCCGCCGTCTTTAAGCAGCTCTTCAAGCTTACCGTCGGAAATTACCGTGACCGTATCGCCCGATACCGCCGCGATTTTTTCGTCCGCAATATATATATCCGCCTTATTCTTAATTTCGGCGTTTTTTATAAATTTAAAGCTTTTTTTATCCGACATATCAAGGCTCAGCTGCATACCCGAATTATCGGGCTTCAGCCCCATTTTTTCCATAAGCTTGAAAAATTCAAGTCGGGTCATAAGGCGCGCTAATTCCGCGTCGTTCCGCGGTTTTATTTTGTAGTGCGAAATATCGGTATTTATAGGGGCCTCACGGCATATGGTGCCGAGCTCGCGGCTTAAATACGCGCTTTCGCGCCCCGCCTCCAGCTTTTTGCGCACGCTCTCTTTAATATCCAGCGTTTCAAGGCTTTCGTAAATATTATCTATGCTGTGAAAACGGGTTATAAGGTCGGTTGCGGTCTTTTCGCCCACGCCCGCCACACCGGGAATATTATCCGATGAGTCTCCCATAAGGCTTTTAAGCTCTATCATTTCATGCGGGGTAAGCCCGTAGCGCTCAAAAAGCGCCGCTTTATCGTAATTTATAATTTCGGGCTTGCCCATTTTGGTTGCGGCAAGCAAAACCCTTGTGGTATCGGAAACAAGCTGTAATGAATCGCGGTCGCCCGTGGCTATAACGCACTCGTTCCCGCTCTTTTCGCAAAGGGCGGCAAGCGTGCCCAAAATATCGTCCGCCTCGTAGGTCTCGCACTCTACGCAGGTATAGCCCGCTAAGGTCAGCCACTCTTTCATAATCGGCATTTGCTGAGCCAGTTCTTCGGGCATACCCTTTCTGCCTGCTTTATACTCCGCATATTTTTTATGGCGGAAGGTAGGCGCTTTAAGGTCGAAAGCCACCGCTACGCCCTCGGGCTTTTCAAGCTCTGTCAGTCGGTTCAATATATTTATAAAGCCGTACACCGCGTTTGTATAGGTGCCGTCCTTTGCGGTGAGCAGCTTTATCCCGTAAAACGCGCGGTTTATAATACTGTTGCCGTCAATCGCGAGCAGCTTCAAGGCATACTTCCCCCTTTTAAACATATATAGATTAGTATACCATTTTTTCCTTGCCGTGTCATCACTTTTTTTAAAAATTCATTGTTTTTTAATAAAGCTGGGGCTGCCGGTTTTACCCGACAGCCCACCATTTTATTCCGCCAGCCCCTCGGAAACACCCATAAGTATAATTCCGGCAAAGACGGTGAAAATTATTAAATAATGCTTAAACGAAAGCTTTTCCTTTAAGAATATGCGGGAAAGCAGCACCGAGAACACGCAGTAAGCCGAAATCATAGGTGCCGCCACGGTGGGGTTATCGCCTATCGCGTAAATATAGGCGAACTGCCCCGCAGTTTCGCAGCCTGCACCGAGCCACTTGGGTAAATCCCATTTAAAGCTCGGTTTTTGCTTTTTAATTACATAAACGTAAATAAACGCGGCAATGCCCATTATAAAGAATGTATACTCGTATGCAATATTTGCCGAGTCCTCGCCGACTATTCCCTTGTCAAGCAGTATCGCGTCGGCAAAGGTGCCCAGCCCGTCAAGCAGGCAATAAAAAATCGGGAAGAATACCGCAATAAAGCCCGATTTGAATTTTTTGTTTTCCGCTTTATCGGCTAAGGCGTGCGCCTCTTCGTCATACTTCTTTTCAACGAACGCAAGCCCCGTAACGCCTAAGCACACAAGCACTATACCCGCCCAGCTGAGTGCGTCGGGCATTTGCCGCAAAAACACAAGGCAAAGTATGCAGGCAACCGCACCCGATGAATTGCATATCGGCGAAGAAACCGAAAGCATTATGTACCTAAGCCCCACATACCCCAAAATCATTGAGGAAACATAGCAGATTATTGCGGGCGAATATTTTATAAAGTCCACAGGATAGAATTTTGCTCCCGTGAGCAGCTCGAAAGTAGCGTGCAGACCCATAACCGTACCCACAGCGACTACTATTTTCCAATGACTGTATTTATCGGTCGAATCGGAGCCCATTTTTGAAAACAGATCCGACCCGCCCCAAAACATAATTGTAACCAAAGATAATATAAACCACATATTTTTAAAAATCCTCACTTTTTTAATTCGGAATGTGGAATAAATGCGCTTCGCGCATACGCCCTTATTCCCAACACATTTACCTTCCGCGTTGTTTTACCTTGTTTTTTTAATTCTCATCTATCGGTGGGTCGTTATTGTTTTCGCTTTTAATTTCAAGTGCTTTTATTATCGTTTCTTCAAGGTTTTGCGTGCCGTCTACAAATACCATTTTGTAGCCTACTTTTTCGGCAATTTTCTTTATAAATTCATCTCTCTTTATTCTGTCCTCAGTATTATGCGAACTGTCATTTAACTCTATCAACAGCTCGGGATATAAATTATCCTTTTTACAAAGAATAAAATCTATTTGATTTGACTTGATTTTGCCGAAATACTTCATATATTCCTTTTTGTCCGCCTCGGCACTCACCTCAACCAAATCAGCAAAGCGAATTTTCGCCAAAACAGCAAAGTCGTATTTATCCGCTATTTCTTTAAGACTCTTATAAAACCAGTACTCGTTTTTCGTAAGCAAAAATTTCCGCCTGTACGGTAGTTTTTCTATGTCTTCATCATTACCTACAGTTTCGGGCTTTTTACTATCCAACATCATAATTTTGCGTTGAAGTTCTTCTCTTTTTTTCTTAGTTCTTTTATTGTCGTAAATAATTATAAATACTATAACAAAAACTACTACCAACAAGAAAAAAAACGTGCCAAAAGAGCGTGCATAAAATGGGTTATAGGTTGTCACTTTTTCTTCTCCCTTTTAGAAATATGTTTTGCTTTTGCCCCTACTGTACCCTTGCGCAGTAGGGGTTTCCAAAGGGGAGTTTGCCCCTTTGGTTGTTCAGGAAGGTTCGGAAACCCAATCAAAAGGGTTTCCGACGGTTCTTTCCCCTATTTCTGTCCGCACAGAAATAGGGTGCCCACACGGCATGAGTGCATTTATTCCGATAGTTTTTTCGCAAACTCGGCAAGCTCGTCGTCGCTTAAAAATTCAATTGTAAGCGTGCCCTTGCCGTTGCCGGAAGGATTTATATGTACCTTTCTGTGCATTTCGTTTTTAAGGGAAAGCTCAACCTCGCTATAAAAGGTCGGTTTAGGCTCTGCGGGCTTTTTAGCCGCAGTTTTCGCCTTTTTTGCGGCTGCCGCCATTCTTTCAAGGTCACGGACAGATGCGCCGTCCGCTGCGGCAAGCAGCATTTTAGAGCGCGTGTTTTCGTCATCACACGAAAGCAAGGCGCGCGCATGACCCGCAGTAATGCTGCCGCGGCGCAAGGCCTCCAGTTCGGTGCTGTTAAGGGCAAGCAGGCGCAAGGCGTTAGTCACCGCGCTGCGCGATTTACCCATTCGCTTTGCAACCTCTTCTTGGGTCAGCCCGTAGCCTTCAATAAGCGAGCGGTAGCCGAGCGCCTCTTCAACCGCGTTTAAATCCTCACGCTGCAGGTTCTCTATAAGCGCTAATTCCATTAGGGTCTGCTCGTCCGCGTCCTTTATTATAACAGGCACTTCATTAAGCCCCGCAATGCGGCTTGCGCGCCAGCGGCGTTCACCTGCAATTATACTGTATCTGCCGTTTGCATTTGGCTTAACCACAATAGGTTGTATAAGTCCGTGCCTCGCAATGCTGTCCGCAAGCTCCGAAATGCTCTGCTCGTCAAAGTCCTTTCGGGGTTGGTCGCGGTTGGGTTCAATCTCGTTTATGTTTAATTTTACCGCGCCGTCGCTGTCGGTCGCGTTTTCGTTGAAAAGGGAGTCAAGCCCCCTGCCGAGTCCGCCTTTTTTTGCAGCCATTTTATCTTCTCCTGTTCTTCTTCAAAAATTCCTTGGTTAAATCGTCATACGCCGCCGCGCCCTTTGAGCGCTTATCGTAATACTGTATCGGCATACCGTAGCTCGGTGCTTCCGAAAGCCTTACCGCGCGCGGAATTACCGATTTATAAAGCTTATCGGCAAAGTATTTTTTAATTTCGGTTACCACCTGACCCGTCAGGTTAAGCCGCCCGTCATACATTGTAAGCACTATCCCCTCAATTTCAAGGGTCGGGTTGTAAAGCCTTTTCACTTGACGCACCGTCGCCATAAGCTGTGAAAGCCCCTCAAGCGCGAAATATTCGCACTGTATCGGCACAAGCACCGTGTCGCAGGCGTTAAGCGCGTTTATCGTTATCAGTCCTAAGGACGGCGGACAATCAATAAATATGTAGTCGTATTTATCCCTTGACGTGGCAAGGGTCATTTTAAGCTGCGCCTCGCGGTGCTCAATTTCAATTAAATCAACCTCCGCCGCCGCTAAATCCATTGAGGACGGAACAACGTCTACATTTTTATATTCCGTCTTTACTATGGCGTTTTCAAGCTTGCCCGTGCCTATTAAAAGCTCATATGAAGTGGTTTTTACCTCTTTTTTGTTTATTCCAAAGCCGCTTGTTGAGTTGCCCTGCGGGTCGGCGTCTACCAAAAGCACCTTTTTGCCCGCAATGCCTACTCCCGCGGCGAGATTTACGGCAGTTGTGGTCTTTCCGACGCCGCCCTTCTGATTAACAACGGCGATTATCTTCCCCATTCTTATTCCTCCCTGTAAATGTTTCACGTGAAACATTTAAGTCACGGATTATATTATAGCATTTTACAGAACAAAAGTAAACAGTTAAATTTAATGCGGAATGTGGAATTATAAAAAACCAACAATCGTTGGTATATTGCGCTATTTTATGATGTATAATGCTCCAAGGGAGGCTCTCATAGTTTCTGCAAAGTTTTATATTGTATAATCCTTTAGGAGGTGACTATAAATGGAGTACGAAGAAATTTTAGATGAGTTACAAGTTGCAATAAGAGGGCTTGAAATGAACACGCAGTTTTTAATACTTTTTTCATATAAAGAAGAAGTATTGATTGAAAAGTGTTCGGAACAAACGGTTGAATACTGTAAGGACAGGCTTCTAAATTTTGCCGAGCAATATACATATGATTATCTTGCCGCTGCAAAACTATTGCTTAATTATAATAAGTAGATGTTTTTTTAAACAATTATTCAATCTAAATCTTATCGCAGTAGGGGTTTCCAAAGGGGACTTTGCCCCTTTGGCTGTTTAGGAGGGTCTGGGAACCCAATCTGAAGGGTTCCCAGCGGCTCTTTCCCCTATTTCTGTCCGCACAGAAATAGGGTGCCTGCGCGGCACGAGTGCATAATTCCGAATTAGGTTTTATCTCCCGGTTTAAACAGCGCCGCCATTAAAAAGCCCGATACAACGGCAGTTGCAATGCCCGCCGAGGTTGCGGTTAGCCCGCCCATCAGTATGCCCATAAAGCCGTATTCCTTTACCGCCTCTTTAACGCCGCAGGCAAGGCTGTAACCGAAGCCCGTAAGCGGAACGGTGGCACCCGCGCCCGCAAACTTAACAATAGGCTCATAAACGCCAATTGCGGTAAGAATTACCCCCGCCACAACGTAAGAAACAAGTATTCGCGCAGGCGTAAGCTTAGTGTAATCAATTAAAACCTGACCTATAAGGCAGATAAACCCGCCCACAAGAAACGCATATAAGCAATGTAAAAAAATATCCATAAGGCAACCCCCTGTATAATGTTTCACGTGAAACATTCCTTTTATATTATAGGTTGCCCTATGGATTATTATTTATACCTCAATACCGTAGCTTTCCGAAATACTTTTTTTAACCTCGCCGTAATCGAGCATACGCACCTTTACGGTATCGGCGCTTTCCGACCGCACGCTTATTACTACCTTGCAGGTGTTAAGCCGAATATCGGGAATTGTGCGTATAATTTTAATCTGCCCCACATTTTCGCGCGGGCAGTGCAGCTCGCAGGCGTTAAAGCCCTTTACGGTCTGCGCGTAGATGTTTCTTCCGATTTTCAGCTTACCCAAGCGAAACTCGTAAATGCTCAAATATGCGTAATACATTATAATTGCGCAGACTACCATAGTTAAAAACAAGGTAAGCCTGCCGAATTTCGGGAAAATAAGGGTCAACGCTACCGAGGCTGCTACCGTAATTATAAAATACAGCCCCGGCAGATATAAAAATCGGTTTTTGGTTACAATATCCCGCCGCGCGTGCATCAGCTTGCCGTCGGGCGCCAAAAACGGAAAATACGCCTGAAACTGGCGCTTTATCTCGCCTCGTCTGCCCGAGGGCACTATAACCGCCGTCTCGCTTTTTGAGCCGCCGTAGCCGCCCACGCTCACCTTCATAGCATAGCGCTTGAAAAGCCGCATAAGCGGGGTTTGGTCTATAATAACATCGTTTACCGAGGACTTTTTAAAGGCGGAACGGCTGCGCACGAAAAAGCCCGACCGCACCTCTAACTTTTCTTTTTCAAGAAAGAGCTTAAAATTTATATACTTAAAAAGCGAATAAACAAAGGCTACCGCATAGCTTAAAAGAAAAACAAGGGTTATTGCGTTTACAATAGGCGGAAAGTAGGATTTAAAGCCGCTTGAAACGTTGTTTATCTCGTCAAGCAGAATATTATTTAGCGCAATATCAAGCAGCTTACCTGTTTTATTTATTATAGGCACGGCAATAAGCATACCCATAACTGCCGATGATGTGGTAGCCGCCATAACCGCCACCTTAAAGACCGAAAACTTAACGGCGGTATAATTATCCTCGCCGTATAAAAGGCGGGAGACCTCGGTGCTGTCCTTTGTGCTCAGCTTAAAATCAAAATCCGCCTTGCCCTTGGGTCCCGCCTCGGTATTTATTCAGTAGGATACCGCGCGAAAGACTGCGTCAACAGGGTTTTGCACCGTTTGAACGGACGATAGCTTATTAACGCTTATAAAGGCGCTGCTTTTAAAAAGCACCCCCATTTTAATTGTCACTCCGTTTTTACCGCAAATAAGGTGGAAAGAGCGGCAGCGCAGAGCGCCTATAAGGGTAATTGCCATAAAGCCTATAAGCTCAAGGGTTAAAACGCCCGTAACGCGGCGCTTTATAATATACTGTATAACGCCCTTTAAAACAGGCAGAACCAGCACAAAAAGAAAGGGCTTAATAAGGCTTACATGCATAAGCGGGTGGGCGCGAAACTCCTTTTTCAAGCGTTTTCCTCCTTTGTGACCGACTTTATAAACAGCTCAACGTCAGATACGGGCAGCTCAGGTATAATAACGCTGCTGCGCGCCGCTTTAAGGCTTAGCGCCGCAAGCCCCATACTGTGGGCAAGGGGCGTGGAATAGCTTTGAACGTAAATAAGCCTTGAAAAGGGCATTATATGGGTAGTCCTTATAAAGATACCGCGGTTTATAATAATTGCCCCCTTAGGGAACAGTATTTCATAGCTTGCAAAATAGGCGGGAATATACCACATCACAAATATAAGCAGCGCCGCCGCCAAAATTACTGCGGGCAAAAGGCACCATAGCGTTACCGAGCAGAGAAATAGCAGCACCGCAACCGGAATAAAGCCTATTAAGGATATGCGCACCTGCCACAAAAAGCGGGTTTTTTTCGGTATTCCGTTTTCTTTCATACTATTCCCTCCTTCGGTTTACATAACATATTTATTTACCTTTTACAGCGTCCCAATATTCCTTATATTTTTGCTCTGTTTTATTGTCTCCGTACTCATAATACCGCTTATTTTTAAGCGCGTCGGGTAAATACTGTTGATTTACATAATGATTTTTAAAATCGTGCGGATATTTATAGTTCTGCCCCTTTATTTCGGCTTCCTCGCCGTCAAAATGCTTGTTTTGCAGCTGGCGCGGAACAGGTCCGCCTATTCCCTTTTCAATATCCTCCATTGCCGCAACTATCGCGTTATGCCCCGAGTTTGATTTCGGGCTTGTGGCTACCAAAATCACCGCGTCGGCAAGGGGCAGGCGCGCCTCGGGCAGACCCACCGACTGCGCAATATCCACCGCCGCTTTCACAATGGGTATTATTTGCGGGTAGGCAAGCCCCACGTCCTCACAGGCGCATACCATAAGCCGCCTGCAGGCGCTCGGCAGATCCCCCGCCGCAAGCAGCCTGCCTAAATAGTACACGGCGGCATCGGGGTCAGACCCGCGCATTGATTTTTGGTAAGCCGATATTATATCGTAGTGCTCATCGCCCTCGCGGTCGTAGCGAACGGCGTTTGCCGCCGCAATTTCCTCCACCGTATCGTCGGTAATATCAATTTCGGTTTCATTTTCGCTTGTCAGCACGCATAGCTCCAGCATATTAAGCGAACGGCGCACATCCCCCGCCGCCGCGCGGGATATTTTTTTCTTATCGTCAGCCGAAATTTTAATTTCTTTGCCCTTTTCCTCGCTTAAAATGCCGATTGCGCGGTCTAAAACGGCTGAAATATCATCAGGCGTCAGCTGCTTGAACTCAAACACCGTTGAGCGGCTTAAAATCGCGTTGTATACATAAAAATAGGGATTTTCGGTGGTGGAGGCTATAAGAGTAATATCCCCGTTTTCAATGTAGGAAAGCAGAATTTGCTGCTGTTTTTTATTGAAATACTGTATTTCGTCAAGATAAAGCAGTATGCCGTTTTGGGCGTCAATTGTGCCTATTGAGCCGATAATCTCCTTAATATCGGCGGTTGATGCGATGGTCGCGTTAAGGTAGCACAGCTTTTTACCGCTTGTGGCGGCAATTATGTTTGCAACCGTGGTTTTACCCACGCCCGAGGGTCCGTAAAATATAAGGTTGGGTATATTTTTTGAGTCAATTATGCGCCGCAGCACCTTTCCCGGCGCTAAAAGCTGCTTTTGCCCCGCAACTTCTTCAATTGTTTTCGGTCTTAATCTGTCCGCTAACGGTGAGTTCATTTTTTTTTACCTGCCTTGATATTAACATTTTCCGCTTTTCCGCTTCATATTATAAATTATACGGGAATTTGGAGTGGAAAAGCATTGAAAAAAACAATTTTTATTAAAAATGCCCTTATTTTAACCGTTTCCTCGCTGATATTGCGCTTTGTGGGAATAATTTTCAAGGTCTGGTTAGCGCAGCTTATCGGTTCTGAGGGAATAGGGCTTTATCAGCTTATATTCAGCGTATATATGCTCGCCGCCACCTTTGCCACAAGCGGTATAAGCACCGCCGTTACAAGGCTTGCCGCCGAAGAATTAGCCCTCGGCACAAAGCGGGGCACGCTTAAAATACTGCGCCGTGCTATTGAAATTACCCTGATTGTTGCGGCGGTAACGGTTGTAACGGTATTTTTCGGGGCGGAATTTATAGCCGTTCGGTTTTTGAATGATATTCGCGCCGTGCCCGCGCTTAAAATACTGCCGCTTTCGCTCCCCTTTATGGGGATTTCCTCCTGCCTGCGCGGGTATTTTATTGCCCGCCGCAAAATAACGCCGAACGCCGTTTCGCAGCTGCTTGAGCAGGCGGTAAGAATAATACTTATAGTAGTGCTTGTAGGTAAATTCTGTACTAAGGGCCTCGGTGCGTGCGCCGCCGCCGTGATTTTGGGTGACAGCGCTGCCGAAATATTCTCGTTTTTAATGCTCTGGCTTATATGGCTGCGAGATACAAGAAAGCTCGATAACCTCACCGGCAGAAATCGCCCGCCTTTCGGCATAGTAAGGCGCATACTGCACATTTCCGTTCCCATAACCTCGGGCAGATATTTAAACACCGCGCTGCGCACGGGCGAGAATATTTTAGTGCCGAAAAACCTTGCAAAATACCCGTTCGGGGGCGAAAACGCCCTTTCTCAATTCGGTATGATAAAGGGTATGGCGCTGCCTATACTTTTCTTTCCCTCCACCCTGTTAAACGCCGTTTCCACGCTTTTAATTCCCGAAATATCCGAGGCGGAGGCACGCAACCGCCATGGGCTTGTGCGCTCGGCAACCCGAAATATTTTAAAATTAACAAGCGTTATAGCCTTTATTTTCGGCGCGATATTCTTTGTTGGGGGCAGAAAAATAGGTCTGCTTATATATAAAAGCCCCGAGGTGGGCGAGCTTTTGCGCGCTCTGTCGCCCATAGTGCCGCTGATGTATTTAGACAGCATTTCCGACGGCATTTTAAAGGGTCTTGACCAGCAAGCCTTCACATTCCGCACCGCCGTTTCCGATTCGGTGCTTAGAATTATTCTGATTCTTATATTACTGCCGATTTTCGGACTCAGGGGATTTATTTGGATAATGTATTTTTCAAACGTTTTAACCTGCTTTTTAAACGTCGGCAGACTGCTGCACGTAACAAGGGTTAAAATTCGCTTTATAAATGAAATTTTACTGCCCCTTACCTCCGCCGCGGTAATTGCCATAGCTTGCGACAGATTACTGGGACTTTGGGGCGGTATTGGTAATTTGGTTTACATAATACTTTTATGCGTAATTTCGCTGCCGCTGTACTTCGGGGCAATGCTGATGTTTAAGGTAGTCAGTCCCGATGATCTTCGGTCATTTCTCCGTAAATAATTTCGTAGTTCCTTTTTATCACCTTTTCCCCGCGCCACTCATAGGCTCTGCCCGAAATATCCTCGCCGTATTCGTAGCGGTCGCGGTAGCCTGCAATAAACTCGGGAATATAGGTATTCGCCGCATTTTTATTAAGCGGGCACACCTCGGCGCAAATATCGCAGCCCCAAACGGTATTATACTTTTTGAGGGCTGCTTTTTCGGCAAAATTAAGCTCTTTTTTTTGCTGTGTGACAGCCGATAGACATTTCCCCTCTAAATCCCCCCTTGGACAAGCCTTTTTGCAATTGCCGCACACAGGGCATTTTTTAAAGTGATTTTCGGCAGGAATTTCAAGGTCGGTTACAATTTCGCAAATAAAACACCAGCTGCCGTAGGTTTTGTTTATTAAAAGCCCGTTTTCACCGTATACCCCAAGCCCCGCGGCAGCCGCGGCGGAAACCTCGGGTATGGGCGAATTATCGGCAAAGCTTTCAAATTTATATTCGGGAAATTCCTTTTTCAAATCGTCCGTTATGTTTAAAAGATATTTTTGCGTTATATCGTGGTAATCGGGCACCGATGCATATCGGCAAATGTTTTCGGGGTGAGCGTCTCTCACCTTATAGGGGAACAAAAGCAGAATTACCGTTTTCGCGTTTTCGGGCAGCCGCCGCAGCGCGCGGCAGGGCAAAAGGCGCTCCTTTACAAGGTCAAAAGCGCAAAAGCCCGCGTCGCGTATTCCGTTTTTATTTATTATTTCAAGTATTTTTCGTTTCATCTTAAATTACCGAAAAATTCCCGCAGGAGTGATAAACATTCGTCCTCATATATTCCGCCGTAAATTTCGGGCTTGTTATCAAGCGGTATGTCGCAAAGCCTTACCACACTGTCAATACAGCCGGCTTTAAGGTCATACGCCCCGAAAACAAGAGTGGAAATTCGCGCGTTTATAATAGCGCCCGCACACATAGGGCAAGGCTCTAAGGTGACATACATTTCGCAGCCGTCAAGCCGCCATGAGCCTAAATATTTGCAGGCGGCGTTTATCGCCTCGGTTTCGGCGTGGGATAACGCATTTTGCTTTTCTTCGCGCCTGTTTCTCCCTCTTGCTATTATCTCCCCATTTTTAACAATAACCGCCCCCACCGGAACCTCTCCGCCGCGTGCGGCAGAGCGCGCCTCGGCAAGAGCGGCTTTCATAAACTCACTGTTCATTTTTCAACCCTGAAACGTTCCCGAAAAATACGGCACATTGTTATGCGGGTCAAACTCGGGCTTACGGTTTCTTATAATAAACAGTATTATCGGCACCGAAATTGTGAAGATAACCGACAACACGATATAGAGCGTAGCGTTTGATTTATCAAAGGAGGAATAAACGCGCCACAAAGCTATGAAGAAAACCACCGCATAAGCAAATGCCACCGCCATAAGCGCAAAGTAAAGAATTATTACCGGAATAAGCGACATAAACTGCTCAGGTGCCATTTCAGCCGAGGTATTAACCGCGTCAAGCGCATAGCCCGTAATTTCCTTTATTGAAATTACCGTAAATATTGTAAGCGCTATTGCTTCTATAAGCACTATTCCCTCTAAAACAGGCAAAATTATGCCGAAACGGGCGGATTTTGTGCCGTTTTTCTTTTTATATTTTTCGGCAAGCGTACCGAATACCCAGTCGTTTGCCACGGGAATAAAGGCAAGCCACGGGTTTTTAATTTCGGCGCTTTTTGCCATTTTATAAACGCCTATTGCCTCTAACAAATAAATCACTATACCGATAGATATGGAAACCGCAAATACGCCTATAAAAACTGTTAAAAAGAATGATACGGCCTCCTCCGGTAGACCCAATTCCGTTAAATAATCAAACATATTTATAAGCTCCTTTTAAAAATATACAAGGGATTCGGCAATACATATAACAATGAATATTATAATAACCGGGCTTGTGAAAAACCATTTAAAGCGCTGCTTGAGCTCGCTTTCACAGTTGCTTTTTTCAAATTTAAACAGTTCCTTTGAATTTTCGCTTAAAGCAAGCGCCAGGATACCCAATGTCAGGCAAATAAACAGGAAAACCGAATATATAATATTCTGCGCCGTTTGCGGAATACTGCCCGGCATAAAATCAAATATTACCGAAACAAAATTATTTGTAGCGTGCACCGCCATTGCCAAAAGCAGCGAATTTGTTTTTACCACTATAAAGCCTAAGGCAAGACCCACCAAAAAAGTAAATGGCATCTGCTCAAAGTTGCCGTGCATAAACCCGAAAAGAATTGATGATACAATCACCGCAAAGCCGTCGCCGTATCGTCTGAGTGAGCCTAAAACAAGCCCGCGGAACGCGAATTCCTCTACCAATGCGGGAACTGCCACGGTTGATAAAAAGCAGAGCAAAAAGCCGAAAAAGCCTTTAGGCGTTTCGCCGGAGTTTACATTGTAATCAATCCCGAAAAAACTGAAAAACTGACTTGCCGCAGAGGTTGCAATATTTGCAAAGGCACAAAACGCAACGCCTATAAAGTACATTGCCTGCCTGTTTCCCCGCCGCGGCTTTTCAAGCGGCACTAAATTGCTTATTCTTTCGCCGTTTGCCTTAAATATTGCAATAAACGGGACGGTGAACATCAGCATTGAAAGTACAACCTGCAAAACTTGCATTATTGCGGGGTCTTGCACAATTTCCATTGCCTTTTCAGAGGTAAAGCCAAGCTTACCCATTATAAAAATGTAAGCCACGCTCCAAAAAATCAATACCGCCATTGTAATTATAAGCGAAGTGCCTATTGCAAGCGAACTTTTTCTTATTCCTTTTCTTTCCTCATAGGTTTTAGGCGTAAAGCCGTAGGGAATAAACGTTACATAGCTGTGCGGTATTGCGCTCACCCCCGGCTGCTCAAAAGTCGGGGGATTGGTATTTGCCGCGTCCGTTTTCTGCTCCTCTAACTGCGGATTATATTCATCCATAGTTTTATACCTGCCTTTTTACTCGGAATATTCTCCTCTACTCCTCTGCGCCGGTGCTTTCTTCCTCTGTTTCCGGCTCGTCGGGCTCTGCCGCGCCCGCGTCAGCCTCGGGTGTTTCGGGCAAATCGGTCGGTTCCTCGTCGCTGTGCTCTGTCACCGCTACCGAGAGTATCTTTTCACCCTCGCCCACCTTCATTACGCGCACACCCTTTGCGGGACGGGTAAAGGTGGAAATATCGCCCGAGAATATTCTTATTATTATACCGTTTGAGGCTATCATTATAATATCCTCTTCGCCCGTTACCGCAAGCGACGCCGCAACATCGCCGTACTTTTCAACGCGGTAGTTGGTAAGACCCTTACCGCCGCGGGATTGCAGGCGGTAGTCGCTTATCGGGCTTATTCTGCCGTAGCCTGTTTCGGTAATGGTTAAAAGCTTGGTGTCGTCACTTGTAATTTCCATTGAAACCACATAGTCCTCGGGCTTCATTGTAATCGCCTTAACGCCTCTGGCTCCTCTGCCCATGGCGCGAACCTGATTTTCATTAAACTGAATTGCCATACCCTTTTTGGTAGCTATAAACAGGTTATTTTCACCGTTTGTCATTTTAACAAAGGTCAGCTCGTCGTCATCATCAATGGAAATTGCAATAATACCGCTCTTTCTTGTGTTCCTGAACTCCGAAAGCTTGGTGCGCTTTATTATACCCTTCTTTGTTACCATTGTGATATAATGTTCCTCATCAAGCTCGGAGGCGGGCAATATTATCGTAATTTTTTCATTCGGCATAAGGGGCAGGATATTTATAATATTCATTCCCTTTGAGGTGCGGCTGCCCTCAGGTATTTCGTAAGCCTTAATGCGGTACATTCTGCCGAGATTTGAGAACAGCATAATGTAATCGTGTGAGGAGCATACGAACATATTTTCAACCGTATCGTCGTCGCGCGTGGTCATACCCGTAATTCCTCTGCCGCCGCGGTGCTGAACGTTATAGGTATCGGCAGGCAGACGCTTAATAAAGCCGTTTTCGGTTTTGGTAAGCACGCATTGCTCCTCGGGGATAAGGTCCTCGATATCAACATCGCCCACAACGTCGGTAATTTCAGTGCGGCGGTCGTCCGAGAATTTATCGCGAAGATTTAAAGCCTCGGTCTTTACAATATCAAGTATACGTTCGTGACTTGCCAAAATTGCCTCGCACTCTTTAATAAAGTCCAGTTTTTCCTGCAATTCGTCAAGAATTTTCTGTTTTTCAAGACCCGACAGCTTACCTAACTGCATCTGAACGATAGCAGTGGTCTGAATATCGTCAAGCCCGAATCGGTCGGATAACGCCTGCTTACTTTCGGGTATTGTCTTGCTTGAACGTATTATCGCTATAACCTCGTCAATAAAATCAAGCGCTACCTTTAAACCCTCTAAAATATGGGCGCGTTCCTCTGCCTTGCGCTTATCGTAAGCAGTGCGGCGGCGGATAATATCGCACTGGAAGTCTATGCAGTTTTGCAGCATATCCTTAAGCGTTAAAATCTGCGGCTTGCCGTTTACAATTGCAAGTAAAATAGCGCCTATTGTGGTTTGTAAAGCAGTGTTTTTATAAAGCTTGTTGAGTATAACCTGCGGGTTGGCGTCCTTCTTTAAATCAACGATTATTCTTATACCGCCGTCACGCTTTGAGGAGTAGTCTACAACGTCCTCTATCCCCTCAATTTTTTTGTCCGCCGCCTGGTCGTATATCGCCTTAACAAGGTCCTTTTTGCGCACCTTGTAGGGTATTTCGGTTATAACTATGCGGTATTTGCCGTTTTTGGTTTCCTCAATCTCGGCTTTACCGCGCAGGGTTATTTTGCCCCTGCCCGTAGCGTATGCCGCGCGAATACCGCTGCGGCCCATTATAATGCCGCCCGTCGGGAAATCGGGTCCCTTTATATATTGGCAAATTTCCTGTAAATCCGCCTCGGGGTTATCAATAAGGGCGCACATACCGTCAATTACTTCACCTAAGTTGTGCGGCGGAATTTCGGTTGCCATACCTACCGCTATACCCGAAGAACCGTTTACTAATAACTGCGGAAATCTGACGGGCAGAACCTCGGGTTCGTTTAAGCGGTTATCGTAGTTAGGCTGAAAATCTACCGTTTCCTTGTTAATATCGTCGAGCATATGAAGCGATAGCCTGTTCATTCTCGATTCGGTATAACGGTAGGCAGCCGCGGGATAACCGTCTATGTTACCGAAGTTTCCGTGACCGTCAATTAACGGATATCTAAGTGAGAAATCCTGCGCCATACGCACCATTGCGTCATAAACGCTGGCGTCGCCGTGCGGATGGTAACGACCGAGCACCGAACCTACGGTATCGGCGCACTTACGGTATGCCTTATCGGGCGTTAATCCGTTTTCAAACATTGTGTAAAGTATTCTTCTGTGAACGGGCTTTAAGCCGTCGCGCACATCGGGTATGGCGCGCCCCACCAGTACCGACATTGAATACTGGAGCATACTGCCCTTTATTTCGTCTACAATTTCAACCGGGACTATTTTGGTTTCTTCATCGCTCGGCCAGTAAACATTTTCCTGCTTTGCCATTTCTTCTCACCCCTTAAATATCAAGATCCGTCGCGAATACCGCGTTATCTTCAATGAATTTTCTTCTCGGCTCTACTTCCTCGCCCATAAGCATTGTAAAGGTCTGGTCGGCAATTTCGGCGTCCTCCATATTCACCCTCAGCATTGTTCTGTGTTCGGGATCAAGTGTGGTTTCCCACAGCTGCTCGGGGTTCATCTCACCGAGACCCTTATAGCGCTGAACATCGGGGTCGCCGCCGAGCTCCGCTACATATCTGTCCTTTTCCTCGTCCGTAAACGCGTCAAAATACCTCTTACCCTTTGCAACACGGTAAAGCGGCGGCTGCGCTAAATATATATGCCCCGTTTCAATAAGCTGCGGCATATAACGGAAGAAGAATGTTAATAACAGCGTTCTGATGTGCGAACCGTCAACATCGGCATCCGCCATAATAACAATTTTATCATATCGTAATTTATTTATATCAAAATTTTCCGCTATTCCCGTACCGAGCGCTACTATTACCGGGGTCAGCTTATCGTTGCCGTAAACCTTATCCACTCTTGCCTTTTCAACGTTGAGCATTTTACCCCAAAGCGGCAGTATTGCCTGGTAGGTGCTGTTTCTGCCCTCTACCGCCGAGCCGCCTGCCGAATCACCCTCTACTATGAATATTTCGGTCTTGGTCGGGTCATTTGAAATACAGTCGGTCAGCTTTTCGGGCATTCTGGTCTTTCCGCCTATGCCCGATTTATTTCTTTGCAGCTCTCTTGCCTTCTGCGCCGCCTCGCGCGCGTTGGAGGAAGCAATTGACTTATCAAGAATTATCTTAGCCTCTGCGGGGTGGTCTTCAAGATAATTCATCATCTTTTCGGCAACTATGTTGTTTACAAGCGTGCCTATTGCGGTGTTGCCTAATTTCGCCTTGGTCTGCGATTCAAACTGCGCGTCGGTTAATTTTACGCTTACAACCGCCACAAGACCCTCGTTAATATCCTCGCTCTTTAAATTGGCGTCGCTTTCTTTCAAAAACTTAAAGGTGCGGGCATATTTATTTATTACCCTTGCAAGGCTTGTTTTAAAGGCGCTTTCGTGCGTACCGCCATCCACCGTGTGAATGGTGTTCGCAAAGGACATTATTTTGGTATCATACCCCGTGCTCCACAAAAGCGCAATTTCCGCCATAGAGTCGCCCGATGAGCCGCTTAAATAAATAACGTCCTGATTTAATCTGTCCTTTTTGCTCTTTTCAAGCAAAAATTCAACGTATGATTTTATACCGCCCTCAAAGTGCAAATCTTCTTCTCTGTGGGGAATATCCGCGTCTGTCCGCTCGTCCTTTAACACAATGCGTATGCCCGCGTTTAAGAAAGCCTGCTCGCGAAGTCTTAAAAGCAGTGTATCAAAATCATATCGTGTGGTATCTGTAAATATGGTCGGGTCGGGCTTAAAGGTAACCTTTGTACCCGTTTTATCGGTATCGCCTATTATTTTAAGGTCGTTTTTTATGTTGCCGCACTCATATCTCTGCAAATAAATATGCTTGCCGTCACAAATTTCAACTTCGAGCCAGCTTGACAGAGCATTTACTACCGACGCGCCCACGCCGTGCAGACCGCCCGAAACCTTATAGCCGCTGCCGCCGAATTTACCGCCCGCGTGCAGAATTGTGAAAACGACGCTGACTGTAGGTATTCCCTTTTGCGGATGAATACCAACGGGTATGCCGCGCCCGTTATCGGTAACGCGAATTACGCCGTCATCCAGTATTTCCACCAAAATCTTATCGCAGTAGCCCGCAAGCGCTTCGTCTATTGAGTTATCCACAATTTCATAGACCAAGTGGTGCAAACCGCGCTCGCCCGTAGAGCCTATATACATACCGGGGCGCTTTCGCACCGCCTCAAGCCCTTCAAGCACCTGTATGGAATTTTCGTCGTAATTTTCCGTTACAGGGGTAGTAATGTCGTTACTCATTTTCAAAAAACATTCCTTTCAATTAGGCTGACGAGAGTCAAACTCATCACGCCTACAAACAATAATTTTTTGCCTTTTCTTGCCTCATCACTTGTAATACGTCAGTATTACTGCGTTCTTCGTCTTCACACTTTCAAAAACTTATTTGTTTGTGAGGTCGAAGAGTTTCTCTCAGCCGCCTTTTTTCGAAAGGCGAAGCGTGAAATTTGCAGTAAGGCTATCGCCTTACAAAAATAAGCGCAAGCAAGGCGGTAAAAGGCGGCGAGCGAAACCGTAATGGGTTTGACTCTCGTCAGCCTAAAGAGAATCTATAAAACCCGACCGTTTTAAAAGGGTAGATGTTGCAAGCTGAGAAATATATACCTTTGTTTTGCCGTTTTCACTCACAACCGCAAAGGATTTCGGCAATTCATAGGAAACGGTTATAACGTCGCCTTTTTTCTCCGCCTTTTCAAGAAATTTCCGCGTGTGCTTTGAAACGGTGGTGCTGTCCAAATCAAAAATACCCAGCACATCCCGCGAGCGCACAACCGTGCCCTGCCCTAAGTGTATATACATTTATCAGCTCACCTGCCCGTTTTTAACATTTATTATTTTTCCTTTTTTAAGCTGCGCTATATTTGATGGGTCGCAGCAGGTTATAAAGGATTGTATGCCCTTAATATGGTTTAAAACGTAATTTTGCCGCTCGGGGTCAAGCTCGCTCATAACGTCGTCCAGTAAAAACACGGGGTATTCGCCCGAAAGCTTATTTATTATTTCCGCCTCGGCTAGTTTTACAGAGAGCGATACGCTCCGCTTTTGCCCCTGCGAGCCGAAATTTCGCGCCGATATGCCGTTTATTTTAAAAATAAGCTCATCTCTGTGCGGTCCTACCGAGGTAGTGCCCGAATACATATCGTCCGCGCGGGCTTTTTTAAGCCTTTCTTCAAGCTCATCCGCCCCGCACACGGGCATATACTCGGTTTCAAGCACTTCCTTACCCGATGATATACCTCCGTAAACCCCCGGCAGAAATTCCTTTAAATACTCGGTATATTTATTCCTGAACGCATAAATTTTTCTGCCGTTTGCCGCTATTTCGTTTTCAAATACATCAAGCATTACAGATAAAGTGCCGTCATACCTGTAATCCTTAATTATCCGGTTGCGCTGGGTTACCGCGCGGGCGTATGCCTTTGAAATGCCTATATATGCGGGGTAAAGCTGACCTATTGCAATATCCAAAAACCGCCGCCGCACCGCGGGTCCGCCCGAGACCAGCTCCAAATCATCAGGTGAAAACACTATCGCCTTAAAGCTGCCCGCAAGCGCCGCCGCGCTTTTTAGCTTGCTGCCGTTAAGAGATGCTGTGCGGTGTTCTTTTATTTCAATTTCGGCGTCGTTTTCTATTCCGTCAGCCGAAAAATCCATTTTAAGCTCGGCTTTTTCTTTGCCAAACCGCACAAACGCCGCGTCCTTAGCGGAACGAAAGCTTTTTATTCCCGTAAAAAGCCACATACCCTCTAAAAGGTTTGTTTTGCCCTGCGCGTTTTCGCCGCAAATAACATTCATTTCATCGAAATTATTTATTTCGGTTTCTTCTAAATTTCTGAAATTGCGGCAGGAAAAATAATTTATCCTCATTCTATTACGAACTTAAAGCCGTCAAATTCGGCGGTATCGCCGCTTTTAAGCTTTTTTCCGCGCATAAGGCATATTTCACCGTTTACCTTAACCTCGCCGTTTTGTATAACCGTTTTGGCGTGACCGCCGGTTGAAACAATGCCGGCTAATTTCATAGCGCTGTCAAGCCGGATAAAATCTTCCTTTATCGAAAGCCTTTTTATCTCCATTATCTCAACCTCATAGGCATTATCATATATTTGAAATCGTCGCCCTCAAGCGGCTCTATAAGCACGCCCGCGCCCGAGCCGTTGAAAAGAATCTGTACCTGCTCGGTATCAACCGCCTTTAAAGCCTCTAAAAGGTAGCGGCTGTTAAGCCCTATTTCAAAATTTTCGCCCTCTAATTTGGTATTAAAGGTTTCCGTAGCTCTACCTACTGAGGTAGCACAGGTAAACACAACATTCAATTCATTGAAATAGCAGCGAATAGGTGTTGAAAACGACTCGCTTATAAGCAGGGAAACACGCTCAATGGTATCGGTAAGCTCCCTTGTATTAACAACCACTCTTTGCTTGTGCTCGGCGGGTATTGTTTTTTGGTAGTTTACAAACTCGCCCTCTAAGAGACGGGATATAAAGGAGTAGCCGTCTATATTAAAGCTTACAAGCCTGTCCCCAAAGCTTATTTCCACGTTTTCGGTGTCCTCCGCTATAAGCTTTACAGCCTCGCCTACCGCTCTGCCCGATAATATAAAGGAAAAGCTGCCCGAAATATCTACCTTTTCGCGCCTTATTGCAAGTCGGTAGCCGTCAATCGCCACAAACTGTAATATTCCGTCCTCAATAGTAACGTTAATACCCGTAAGTATCGCCTTAGCTCCCTCGTTTTGGGCAACTGCGAATATTGTCCCCTTTACCATTTCGGTAAGTATCTTGCCGCCTATTAAAATACTGTTGCCGCTGCCTACTGTCGGCATTTCGGGGAAATCCTCCGCCGCCATACCCATAATATCAAATGTAGCCTCGCCGCATTTAATATGGCAGTTAAGCTTTTCATCTGCCTCTATGCTTACCTGCAAGCCGTTCATACGGCGCAGTATGTCGGCAAGCAAACGCGCGTTTATAACAATATCGCCCGGCTCGTCGCACTTAGCGTATATTTCCTTTTTCATTCCCATTTCAAGGTTGTAGGAAATAAGGGTGACCTTGCCCTGCTCGGCGGATACCAAAATACCCTCTAATACCGGCATAGAGGTTTTTGAGCCTACAACCCTTTGCAACCTTGAAACCGCTTCAAGCAGTGAGGCGCGTTCAACAGAAAAAATCATATTTTTTCCTCCTAAAAACAAATAATAATATAACAGTAATAATAAGGGGAGTTAATTGTGGGGATAAATGCCTTAAAGGCTTTTAAACAGCCGATTTTCGCGGTTGAAAGAAATGTTTATAATTTCTTTATAATTTTGCACATTTTAAGTTATACACACGGGTGTTAATAACTTCGCGGTTAATTAAGGTTTACAGTGTGGATAATTTCAGTAAGCCGTGTTATCGCTTTTAAGGTTTTTTATAATATCATCTACCAGTTCTTTTTGGTAGGGCTTGTCCCTCAAAAAGTTTTCAATGCAGCGCACATTGTGCAGCACTGTAGTGTGATCCTTGCCGAAGCTTTCGCCTATCGCCTTGTAGGAAAGGTTGGTGGTTTCGCGCGCTATATACATTGCGACCTGCCGCGCCAGCGCCAGCGCCGCCGTTCTGCGGTTGGAAAGTATATCGCTTTCGGAAACATTGTAGGTTTTAGCCACTTCGGATATTATCTTCTCAATCTTAATAGGCTCGGGGCGGGTATCGTTTATAACGTCCTTTATAAGCCCCTGCACAACCCCCATGGTGGGCGTTTTGTTCTGAATGGCAATGTAAGCGTGCAGCTTTTTAACCACGCCCTCCAATTGCCTTGTATTCACCTTTATGTGCTCGGCAATATAGTAAACCAGGCTTTCATCTATTTCAATGTGCATCTGTTCGCATTTCTTGTTTATAATTCCCACGCGGGTTTCAAAGTCCGGCGCGGTAATATCCGCAGGCAATCCGCTTTCAAAACGGGAGCGTATTCTGTCGTCCAGCGTTTTAATTTCCTTAATCGGGCGGTCAAGCGTTACCACAATCTGCTTGTTATTCTGAAAAAGGGTATTAAAGGTGTTGAAAAATTCTTCCTGCGTCTGTTCTTTACCTGCTATAAAATGGATATCGTCTATAAGCAGCACATCCACATTGCGGAACTTATTGCGGAAATCATCAATTGTGCCGAGCCCCAGCTTACCCTCCTGCAATGCCTTTATAAGCTGATTTGTGAAATCCTCGCCCCTTATATACTCAATTTTTTTATAGGGGAAGTTTTTCTTTATCTCGTTTTTTATAGCCAGCATAAGGTGGGTCTTACCCACGCCCGAGGGTCCGTAAATAACAAGGGGGTTGTAGGTGTTTGCGGGGTTGGTCGCCACAGAGTATGAGGCGGCGTAGGCAAAACGGTTGGTAGCCCCCACAACAAAGTTTGAAAAGGTGAAAAAGTCCTCAAACGAAAGCCCGTCGCTGAACTGCTCGGCTTTAAGAATTTTTTCCTCTTCATCCTCGCAGATAATTTTAACGCCTATTTCAATGCCCATAACCTTTTTAACGGCGTTTTTCAAAATTTCCGTATAATTCTGCTCCACTACCCCGCGCATATATTCATTATCTATTGACAGGGTAAGCTCGCCCGATTCAAGAGAAACGGGCTTTAAATCCTTCAGAAAACAGTTAAAGGCTACTTCGGATATTGTGATTTTACATTCCTCACAAACCGCCGCCCAAATGTCCTCAACAGAATTTATTGACATTATGTAAACCATCCTTTAAAGTATTACTCCCGAATAAATCGGCTTTTTATATCGGGGGTCATACTATTGTATAATAATCCAATCAATTATACCATAATCCCTGATTTTTTGCAAGAAAAAAGCGTTATATTTTTAATTTCGGGGCAAAATAAAAATAAAAACGAAGGGAGCGGCTCAAAACGGCGATAAGAACCGATCTTGCAATAGAATCAGCCGAGGGGTCAGGAAACAATCGGACTTCATTTATAAAGAAAGAAGAAAAGTGCGGAAATGTAAACATAACGCGGATAAAAATAAAAACCGAGACGGAGGAAAAGGCTGTAGGCAGACCGCGCGGCGACTATATAACCCTTGAATTTCCCGATATTTCGGTATCCGTTCCCGATAATTTAAAAGAGGTAATAAAAAATGAGATGAACAGCCTTTTGCCCGAAAAAAGAGGACTTATTTTGGCGGCGGGGCTCGGAAACAGTGATATTACGCCCGACGCACTGGGTCCCGCCGCCGCCCGCAGAATTTTTGCAACGCGGCATATTCCCCCCGAGCTTTCAAAAACGGCGGGGCTTGAAAATTTACGGCAGGTGGCGGTAATAGCCCCGGGCGTTCTGGGGCAGACAGGCATTGAGGCGGGCGAGCTTATAAAAGCCGCGGCGGACAGAATAAAGCCCGACGCGGTAATAGTAATAGACGCACTGGCAGCGAAAAGCCCGAACAGGCTTTTTAAGACCGTGCAAATCTGCAATACGGGAATATCCCCCGGCTCGGGGGTTAAAAACAGCCGAAAGGAAATAAGCGAAAAAACGGTGGGCGTGCCGGTAATAGCGTTAGGCGTGCCCACGGTAATTGATACCGATACCTTAATTGAGGAAATAACGGGCGCGGCGCCTGCGCAAAAAAGCGGAATGTTTGTAACCCCTAAAGAGGTGGATATGCTCACCGTGCGGCTTAGTGAAATTTTAGGCGAGGCTTTAAATATGCTTTTGCAGCCCGAAATTGACCCCGCAATAATTTCCGAACTGGTCTAATTTTTATTCGCTCTGAATAAAATTATTTCAGAGGGGGCGGAAAAAATGCAAAACGGAGCGGGTGCGGCAAGGCTTATTTGTGTTTTTACGGCGTGTATTCTGCTTTTGGGCTATAATTTTTACGGCAGGTTTTTAAAGCCCTCGCCTGCGGTACAGGCTGTTGTAAAACCCGAGCTTGAAAAAAGAGAGATAACAAGCAGCAAAAGCAGTACTTCCGCCTCCGAAAAAACCGAAAGTAAGGCAGAAACGGTAAGCTCCGCTTCTTCCGACAGCACCGAGAGCAAAACAAAATCCGAGACAAGCGTTGCCGCCTCTGCCAAGGGCACAGTAAAGGGGAAAATTATAAATAACTATATATCGCCCTATAAGGCGGGGCTTTCATATAATAACGTATACGTTAAAAACAGCGCGGGCGTGAGTATTGATATAAAGCGGCTGCTTAACGCCCCGCTTACATTCAAAATGGAAAAGAGCGATAAACCGCAGGTGCTTATAATGCACACCCACACCACCGAAACCTATATGACCGAAAACACCGATTACTATACCGACGCTTTTTCGCCCCGTTCGCGGGATAAGGCGGTAAATATGGTAAGCGTGGGCAATATTGTGGCGGATAAGCTTAACGCTGCGGGCATTACCACCCTGCACGATACCACCGAGCACGATTACCCCAAATACACCGGCAGCTATTCGCGCGCGGCAAAAACAATAAACGGGTACTTAAAAAAGTACCCGAGCATAAAAATAGTGCTTGACCTGCACCGTGACGCGGCGGCAAACGGCAACGATAAAATAAAGCTTACCACCGAAATAGGCGGCAAACGCGCGGCGCAGGTAATGCTTGTAATGGGCTCGCAAAGCGGCTCGCAGACCCATTTTCCCAACTGGAAGGAAAATTTAAAGCTGGCGCTGCGCTTACAGCAGACGCTGGAAAATAAATACCCTACACTCGCGCGCCCGCTAAGCCTTACTTCCAGCGGATATAACGAAAGCCTTACAAAAGGCTCGCTGCTTATAGAGTTCGGCACCGACGCGAACACCGTGGAGGAGGCGCACTACTCCGCAGGGCTTGTGGGCAACGCGCTTGCGGATCTGCTTAATAATTTGAAATAGGGATTGATTAAAATAAAAAGAACGTTTTTAAGGTCATTCGGAATTTCCTTAACAGTGGCTCTCTGCCTTATAACAGGCGTTGCGGGCATATCCGCGGCATACGAAAACACCCGCCGTATCGGTTTCGGCGAATACACAAAAGCGGTGGAAATTCACGACGGCAAAATAAAAATACTCGATTTTGAAATTGATTTAATAAACAGGTGATAAGGGTGGAATTTTAATAGGCTCACTCTGATGAGGGAGGCTTGTTTTGCGCAATTTTTTTAAAAGGGGTAGTTGCTTTCGTTTTTTTACTATATTATTATAGTAAAAATCAAAGCCTGCGGTTTTGCGGGGTATAATATTCCAAGAGGTGTTTTCAAATGGAATATGATGAAATTTTAGATGAGTTACAAGTTGCAATAAGAGGGCTTGAAATGAACACGCAGTTTTTAATACTTTTTTCATATAAAGAAGAAGTATTGATAGAAAAGTGTACGGAACAAACGGTTGAAGACTGTAAGGACAGGCTTTTAAATTTTGCCGAGCAATATACATATGATTATCTTGCCGCCGTAAAGCTGTTGCTTAACTATAAAAAGTAAGTTTTTTGCAAACCAAAGGCTCCCTTGCCTAAAGGGAGCTGTCAACGAAGTTGACTGAGGGATATTTTCTAATATCTAACGTCTAACATCTAATATCTAAATATTAATGTAAACTGGCAAGCCGTTGCTTTCATATATTTAAAATATGAAAGGGTGTGTCAGTTTTGTTTTTTGATTTATTGATGAAAATTGCCTCCGCAATTTATTATTTTGCGCTGCACGTTAAGGGCGCGGGGGCTTTTCCGCCGCCGCTCTCTGCCGAGCGCGAGGCGGAGCTGCTTGAAAAAAGCCGGAACGGCGACGACGGCGCGCGCAACGAGCTTATAGAGCACAATTTGCGGCTGGTGGCGCACATAGTAAAAAAATATTACAACACCGGCGCCGACCAGGACGATATGATTTCAATAGGCACAATAGGGCTTATAAAGGCGGTATCTACCTTTAATACCGATAAGGGCATACACCTTGCCACATACGCCTCGCGCTGTATTGAAAACGAAATACTTATGTTCTTCCGCAACCAGAAAAAAACCGCGCAGGATGTTTTTATAAGCGACCCGATTGATACCGATAAGGACGGCAACACGCTGACGCTTATAGACGTTATTGCCGATAAAAGTGATATTGCCGATGAAATCGATACAAAAATAAAGGTGGAAAAGTTGCGGGTAATACTGCCCGTTTGCCTGACCGAGCGTGAGCGGCTTATAATAGAAATGCGCTACGGGCTTTGCGGCAGAGAGGAGCTGACTCAAAGGGAAATTGCCAAAAAGCTGAATATTTCAAGGAGCTATGTTTCCCGCATTGAAAAATCCGCGCTTGAAAAATTACGCAAACAATTTTAAAATATAAACATACACCCATCTGCCGTTAAACATAAAATTAAATTTCCCTGCGGCGTTTACGCCGCATTCCCGTTTTTCCGCTGACATGTGCGGCGGAAAAACTCCTTGTAAGCGAAAAATAGCTTTTTAAGCTATTTTTCAAGGGCACTGGGGTGGTATTGGCGGGGATAGAGTGCAGTCAAAAATCTGTGATTTTTGCGAACGGCATTCCCGTCCAAAAGCGTGTCGAAAAATTCGACACGCGCAAATGTAACCTGTGGTTAAAATTTCCTGTCTTTACAGACGAGGGGGAAGAAAAATGGAAGACAGCAGAATTACCGAGCTTTTCACCCTGCGGGATGAAAGCGCAGTAACCGAGACGGAAAGCAAATACGGCGGGTATTGCCATAAGCTTGCATTTAATATACTTGGGGACCCCAACGATGCAGAGGAAACGGTAAGCGACGCGCTGTTTCAGCTGTGGCAGGCAATACCGCCGGAAAAGCCGAAAAGCCTTGGGGCTTATTTTGCAAAAATCACGCGTAATATAGCTCTTAACCGAATTGAACGCAGCAGCGCCAAAAAGCGCGGCAGCGGCGAGCTTCCCCTCGTTTTGGACGAGCTTGATTACTGCGTGCCCTCATCTCACAGCACCGAGGCGGCGGTTGACGCGCGTATGCTCTCGGCTGTTATCAACCGTTTTCTTTCCTCGCAAAAGGAGACTGCGCGCGCAATATTTTTAAAGCGCTACTGGTATATGCGCCCGATAAGCGAAATAGCCGCCGAAACCGGCTTTTCCGAAAGCAAGGTAAAGGTAACGCTTATGCGAACGCGCAACGCGCTGAGAGAGTATCTCGGCAGGGAGGATTTTAACGTATGACGAACAGGGATATTTTAAACGCCTTAGGCGATATTGACGAAAGCTACATTACCGAGGCAAACGGCAGAATAAAAAGCAAAAAAGGCATTATTATAAGGTATTCGGCTATGGCGGCGTGCCTTTTAATAGTAGCCGTTGGGGCATTTGCCGCAGTGAAGATGATACCGCGCGGCAAAATAAAAAACAGCGCCATCACCAATAAATCATATGAAGAATATGACGGCAATGTTGCAGACTATGATGGCGATTACAGCACAATTGAAAAAACCGACGGCACTAATACAAACGGCGCCGCCAAGGGAAACAGCGCATCATCATCGGAAAATGAAACTGCTTATGTTAAAAGATGGGACGAAAAAACAAACACCGAAAAATTCCCCATAGTAAAAATAAACGGCACGGAGTACAGTGTGGCAAACCGCCAGATTCCGTCCGATAAAATAGGAAACAGCATAACAAGGCTTACGGTGTTAGGCAAAGATGAATACACAAACAGCGAATACGCCGCAAACGCCGAAATTTATGAAATAAAGGGTATCTCATCAGAGTGCGCCGCGGCGGTAAAATACGATGCGGACGGAAAATACTACGTCTGCCGCAACTCGCACTACAAGCCCGAAACGCTGGGGCAGTTTATGAACGATTTAAGTCTTAAAGAAAACCTTACCTTTGTTTTCTTTGGCGGCACGCAAATGAAAAACGGTAAAGCTGTTTGCGACGTTGAATATACAAATGTGGATAAAGCGAAGGTGTGGGAGCTTTTATTCTCGGACGCCGCGGCCAAAGCGGTAAAGGACTATGACTCTATGAATTTTGAAACGGCAGCGGATATAGCCATTGATTTAAAGCTTTTGGGCTATGAGAATATATCGCTCGCCGTTACCCGCGACGGATATTTAACCACCAATATTTTAGATACTGGCAAGGCGTTTTATATAGGCAAGCCCGCGGCGGAGAAATTTTTAAGCTACCTTGAAAAGGAATGCAAAACAACCGTAAAGCATAAATATGATTATTCAGAGTCGACAAGCGGCGGAGGCTCGGGTAATTCCGCAAGCTACAGCGTAAGTCACTCGGTGGGAAGTAATTGAAATGTCGGAGCGGAAATTGCGTAAAGCGGCGGTAATTTACGATGTTACAGACCCCGAAAAGCCGAAAAAGGTAAACGAATGTAGGCAAAGCGGCGGCTATGCCGATTCGCGGCTTATAAATGGAAAGCTTTATATTGTATCAAGCTACGGTGTGAACACCGAAAATATTAAAAAAGACGATATTTCAACCTATGTGCCGTATGTCGGCTGCGGCGAAAAGACCGAAAAAATAGCGGCGGACTGCATTTATATGTATGATAAATGTATGGAATCAAGCTATACCGTAGTGTGCGGCTACGATATAAAGGACGGCTCGAATATATCGGCAAAAACTGTTTTCGGGGGACTCAGCCGCATTTACGCATCGACCGATAATATAATTGCGACCTCTGCTTATTATGACGAAAAGACCCAAATAGCGCGGTTTGAAATAAGCGACGGCAAGGTTGAGCTTAAAGCGACGGGTGAGATAAAGGGGTACCTTTTAAATCAGTTTTCAATAGACGAATACAAAGGGCATTTCCGCTTTGTGCTGACAGAGGAAACAGCCAACGGCGGCACCCAAAACTCGCTTGTTATACTGGACGGCAATTTAAAGGAGACCGGCAAGATAGAGAATATAGCGAAAAACGAAAGAGTGTATTCGGTGCGGTTTATGGGTAATACGGCATACTTTGTCACCTTCCGTCAGGTCGATCCGCTTTTCAGTGTGGATGTAAGCGACCCGACTTCTCCCAAAATAATAGGCAGCCTTAAAATACCGGGCTTTTCCGATTATCTTTTCCCCTACGGCGAGGGCAAATTGCTCGGCGTGGGCAGAAGCGCCGATGCAACCACGGGCGCAGTAACCGGAATGAAATTATCTCTTTTCGATATTTCAAACCCCGCAAACGTTATCGAAAGCTTTAAAACGGAGGTAGGCAATACCTATTCAGAGGCGCTTACAAATCACAAAGCGACTATTGCCGACGCTGATAAAAACCTTATCGCGTTCCCCTATAATGATGAAAAGGGCACGAAATACCTTATATACTCGCTTGAAAGCACGGGCTTTGCGCTTAAAGCGGAAATTCCGCTGGGCGGCGACGGCAGCACCTGGGGCACCTGCCGCGGGCTGTATATAGGCAAGCTGTTTTACGCCGTGAGCGATAAGGAAATAGCGGTAATTGATATGCAAAATTTCCAAAAGATTACAGAACTCAAAATTAAATAGCTGCATGATTGACAAAGCCGGGCGCAAGTGATATTATTATAATATAAGTGTTACAAGGAGCATTAACATGACCGCAAAGATATTCAAACCCATAATTTGCGCTTTTATTATAATTTCACTGCTGCTCGGCGTTTGCTTTACGGCGTCCGCCGCAGGCACTGACGGGCATATAACGGTATCTACCGTTACCGCCGTAAACGGGGACTCGGTAATAGTAAGGCTTAAAATGGAAAATAACCCGGGTATAATGGCAATAACCGTTTCCGTTACATACGACAGCAGCGCTTTAACATACGAAAGATATTACGAGGGCTATTTGTGGGATTACACCGTTGCCGACCACCCCGATAAAAACCTTATCCGTTTTGTAAACTGCGAAAACGGTAACGAGCGCTCAAACGGCACTATGATAGCCTTTAAATTTAAGGTGAAGGAGGACGCCGATTTCGGCTTTTACCCAATAGGTATTGAATACAAGCAGGGTGATTTTTGCAACTGGAAGCTGCAAAAGCTGATGCCCGAGGTGACTTCGGGCGGCGTTAATATTGAATATAACGGTAAAAACTGCTCGCACAAAAAATACGGCGAGTGGGAAACGGTAGCCCCCCCGAAATGCGAAACGGCGGGAGCCAGGCAGCACGCCTGCGTAAAATGCGGGCATATTGAAATAAAGGATATTGCCCCCACGGGACACGATTTTTCAGATGAATGGACGGTTGATGAGCCCGCAACAAAGGAAAAAGAGGGAAAAATGTCACGTCACTGCAAAAATTGCAGTGCCGCAACCGACCTGCTTACCTTCACGCTTGAAGAGGCAGAGGAAAACGGAATTGATAACAAGGCGTCAGGCGGGGTTAAGCCCTCAAAGTTTACTGATAAATTAAAGGAGGAGCAGCTGCCGGAGGAGGAAACAAAGCCCGATAATAATTCAGGCTCGGGGGATAACTCAAAGGGCAGCACCGGCGGCGTATTAGACAGCTTACCAGTTGAAAGCGGCAGCGCGGCGGAAAAGCTTATAAACGGCCTGCCCGATGGAATAAAACGGCTTGAAAAGCTGTTTATAGGCTCGTTTTTCATAATTTTAAAATCTTTTTTAATAATGCTGTAAAAAAATGTTGACAAAATAAAATTACGGTGATATACTGTAGACAATATAAACGGACAAATTTTCCGCTATGGGAAGTATTGTACCCTGATTGTATTGTCTAATCAAATTTAAAAAAGCTGTGACGAAGACGGTCTGAAAATTAAGCTTTAAGAGAGCCGGTGGTTGGTGCGAATCGGCAGTGATAAATTTCGTTTGACCCATCACTTCCGAGCCGGAGGGCTGAAATTTAAGTAGGTTTTCCCGTGATTGCTGCGTAAAGGCATAGGAATTGCTTGATTCCGAAGAGCGGCGGTTTTATAACCGCAATTTGAGTGGTACCGCGAGTGTTAATTCAACACCCGTCTCAAAGAAATTTGAGACGGGTGTTTTTTTATTTGAATTTTATCAAGGAGGAATTAAAAAATGGCAACAGTATCGACCGATAAATTAAAAGAGGTAGCAAAGCGAATTCGCGAAATGCGGGAGATATGCGACATTACCGAAACGGATATGGCGAAAAAAACCGAAGTGAGCTTAGAAGATTACAGGGCTTACGAAAACGGCGAGCTTGATTTTCCGTTTACCTTTATTCATAAATGTTCCTTGGCTTTCGGAATAGGAATAACCGATTTACTTGAAGGGCAGAGCGCCCACCTTTCCTCCTACACCGTTACCCGCAAGGGTCAGGGGCAGGAAACCGCTAAAGAGGACGGAATAGAAATTCAGAACTTAGCGCCGCTTTTCCGCAAAAAAATAGCCGAGCCTTACTGGGTGCGCTATGAATACAGCGAAGAGCTGCAAAACAAGCCGATACATTTAACAAAGCACTCCGGCCAGGAATTTGACTTTGTTATGAGCGGCAGACTAAAGGTGCAGATAGGCGAAAATGTGGAATATTTAAGCGAGGGCGACAGCATTTACTATAATTCCTCAACCCCCCACGGTATGATAGCGGTAGACGGCAGAGACTGCCTTTTCGTGGCGGTAGTGCTGCCCGGCGAGGACGTTAAGGAAAACGTTATCCGCGATACCATAGTTTCGGCACATTCGGGCAATAAGGAATATGTTTCCTCAAAGTTCGTGGAATGTACAGAAGCCGAAAACGGCGCGCTGCAAAAAATAGAGTTTAAAAATGAGGATAAATTCAACTTCGCCTTTGATATTGTGGACGAAATAGCGAAGAAAGCCCCCGAAAAGCTCGCAATGCTGCATATTGATAAGCACAAGGTTGAGCGCCGCTTTACCTTTAACGATATGAAGCGCGCCTCTAACCAGTGCGCAAACTACTTTAAATCGCTCGGCATTAAAAAGGGCGACCGCGTAATGCTGGTGCTCAAGCGCCACTACCAGTTCTGGTACGCAATACTGGCGCTGCATAAATTGGGCGCGGTTGCAATTCCCGCGACCAACCTGTTGCAGGAGCACGATTTTGACTACCGCTTTAACGCGGCAGAGGTAAGCGCAATAGTATGTACCGCCGACGGCGATGTGGCGCACCAGGTCGATTTGGCAGAGCCTGCAAGCCCCACCCTTAAAACCAAAATACTGGTGGGCGGCGAGCGCGAGGGCTGGCATAATTTCGATGAGGAATTCCCGCTTTTCTCGGCGCACTTCTACCGCACCGAGGATACCGCCTGCGGCAACGACTTAATGCTTATGTTCTTCACATCCGGCACAACGGGCTACCCGAAAATTGCGGCGCATAACTATAAATACGCGCTCGGTCACTATGTCACGGCGAAATACTGGCACGGCGTAGATGAAAACGGGCTGCACTTCACCATTTCGGAAACCGGCTGGGGCAAGGCGCTCTGGGGCAAGCTTTACGGGCAGTGGCTGTGCGAGGGCGCGGTGTTTACATACGATTTCGACCGCTTTGACGCGGCGGATATACTGCCTATGTTTGCAAAGTACCATATAACCACCTTCTGCGCGCCGCCGACAATGCTCAGAATGATGATAAAGCAGGATATCTCGCAGTACGATTTATCCTCAATAAAGCATATGACCACGGCGGGCGAGGCGCTTAACCCCGAGGTTTACCGTCAGTTTGAAAAGGCTACGGGGCTGCAGATAATGGAGGGCTTCGGGCAGACAGAGCTTACCTTAATGATAGCAAACCTTATGGGCAACAGCCATAAGTTAGGCTCAATGGGCAAGCCTACGCCCGCTTATGACGTGGATATATTAGACCCCGACGGCAACCCCGTGCCCGACGGCGAAACCGGTGAAATTGTGGTTAAAACATCCGATAAGGTACCTTGCGGATTATTTGCGGGATATTATAAAAATCAGGAAAAAACCGACGAGGTATGGCACGACGGCTACTACCACACGGGCGATACCGCGTGGCGTGATGAGGACGGCTTTTACTGGTATGTGGGCAGAGTGGATGACGTTATCAAGTCTTCGGGCTACCGCATAGGGCCGTTCGAGATAGAAAGCGTAATAATGGAGCTGCCCTATGTGCTTGAATGTGGCGTTTCCGCCGCGCCCGACGAGGTTCGCGGGCAGGTGGTAAAGGCAAGCATAGTGCTTGTAAAGGGCACAGAACCGACAGAAGAGCTTAAAAAGGAAATTCAGGATTACGTTAAGCACCACACCGCGCCCTATAAATACCCGCGTATAGTGGTATTTAAGGACGAGCTGCCCAAGACCATAAGCGGTAAAATTCAGAGGAATAAGCTTTAATTCCGAATTGGCTCCCTACGGTGGTTCTTGGCACCCTCCTCAGAGGGAGGCAAAAAATTAAATTATTGACAAATTTCCAAAACTGTGATAAAATACCAATATCAAATTAAAAAGGCGCCGACGAAGAGGGCGCAGACTATCTGTTTTTAAGAGAGGCAGCGGTTGGTGAAAGCTGCTGAATAGGGGTTTGCGTTTGTAGCTTCTGAGCCGGGAGGAAGAAAGCGTGTTTGCGAGTAGACCCTCTCCGTGATTGCTGCGTAAATGCATAGGAATTGTTGGATTCCAAGAGGGGCGGTTTTAATGCCGCAATTTGAGTGGTACCGCGGGTAACCGAAAAGTTTTTAAATTCGGCGCTCGTCTCAAAGTAACAGCTTTGGGGCGGGCGCTTTTTCCGTCACTTGAAAGGGAGTAAGAAAATGGAACAAATGACAGGGCTTGATTTCAAATTAGGCGAAATTGCGGGCAGAATAAGGGAGCTGCGTGAAATCGAGGGGCTTACCGCCGCCGATATGGCTAAAAAGACCGCCGTTAGCGAAGAAGAATACCTTGCCTGCGAAAACGGCAAGAGCGACTTAAACTTTGCCTTTATTTACCGCTGCGCACTGGCTTTCGGCGTTGATGTTACCGATATTATTGAGGGGCAAAGCCCTAACCTTAAATCCTACACAGTGACCCGCCGCGGTGAGGGGCAGCGCATTGAAAAAGCGCACGGTATGACCTACTATAACCTTGCCGCGTCTTTCAAAAACCGCATAGCCGAGCCGCTTTATGTTAAAAGCGTGTTCAGCGAGGAGGCACAGCACCGCGATATTGAGCTTACCACCCATACAGGGCAGGAGTGCGACCTTATTATTGAGGGTAAGCTAAAGGTTCAGGTAGGCGAGCATAAAGAAGTTTTAGGCCCCGGCGACAGCATTTATTACGACAGCTCAACCCCCCACGGAATGATTGCGGTGGACGGCAGGGACTGCATATTCTACGCAATTGTTTTAAACCCGACGGGCGAGCCGATACCGGAACTTACGGGAACAAAGCCGAATGAAGAAATAACCCCCATATCGCGCGACGATAATAAGGACAGAATTTACAGGCAGTTTATTGATATTACCGAGAACGAAAACGGCACGCCGCTTTCAATTAAGTTTAAAAATACCGAGCGCTTTAATTTCGCCTTTGACCTTGTGGACGCTCTGGCGGATAAAGACCCTGAAAAGCTTGCAATGCTGCATATTTCGCGCGATAAAACCGAGCGCCGCTTTACCTTTAAAGATCTAAAGAAAGCCTCTAACCAGTGCGCTAACTACTTTAAATCTTTAGGCATTAAAAAGGGCGACCGCGTAATGCTGGTGCTAAAGCGCCACTATCAGTTCTGGTTTGCAATGCTGGGGCTTAATAAGCTGGGCGCTGTTGCGATTCCCGCCACCAATCAGTTACAGGAGCACGATTTCAGCTACCGTTTTAAGGCGGCGGGCGTTAAGGCGATTATCTGCACGGCGGACGGCGACACCGCCCACCAAGCCGATATTGCCGAAAAGGATTACGGCGAGCCGCTTATAAAGCTTATTGTAAACGGTGAGCGAGAGGGCTGGCGCAGCTTTGACGAGGAATACAGGCTTTACAGCACCCACTATGAAAGAACGGCGGACGCACCCTGCGGCGACGACCTTATGCTTATGTTCTTTACATCGGGCACAAGCGGCTACCCGAAAATTGCGGCGCACAGCTATAAATACGCGCTCGGGCATTTCCACACCGCGAAATACTGGCACAATGTTGACCCCGACGGTCTGCACTTTACTATTTCCGATACGGGCTGGGCAAAGGCTATGTGGGGCAAGCTTTACGGGCAGTGGCTCTGCGAGGCGGCAACCTTTGTTTACGATTTCGACCGCTTTGACGCGGCAGACATACTGCCTATGTTTGCAAAATATCACATTACCACCTTCTGCGCGCCGCCTACAATGCTCCGCATGATGATAAAGCAGGATATTTCGCAGTATGATTTTTCGTCCGTTAAGCATATGACCACGGCGGGCGAGGCTTTAAACCCCGAGGTTTACCGCCAGTTTGAAAAGGCTACGGGGCTGCAAATATTAGAGGGCTTTGGGCAGAGCGAAAGCACCATGATTATAGGAAATATGACGGGCGAGCCGCATAAAATAGGCTCAATGGGCAAGCCCGCGCCGATATATGACGTTGATATTATCGACGCGGACGGTAAATCCGTTCCCGCAGGCGAGACGGGCGAAATAGTGATTAACATTAAAAACGGTTTGCCCTGCGGTCTTGCAACCTGCTACTACGGCGATAAGGAAAAGACGGACGAAACCTGGCACGACGGCTATTACCACACGGGCGACACCGCGTGGCGTGATGAGGACGGCTTTTACTGGTATGTGGGCAGAATTGACGATGTTATTAAGTCCTCGGGCTACCGCATAGGACCGTTTGAGATTGAAAGCGTTATAATGGAGCTGCCCTATGTGCTTGAATGTGGCGTTTCAGCCGCTCCCGACCCCGTTCGCGGGCAGGTGGTAAAGGCAAGCATAGTGCTGGTTAAAGGCACCGAAGCGACAGAGGAGCTTAAAAAAGAAATTCAGACCTATGTTAAGGCGCACACCGCGCCCTATAAATATCCGCGAATTGTAGTATTTAAGGATAGCCTGCCGAAAACCACAAGCGGCAAAATTCAGCGAAATAAGCTGTAATTCCACATTCCCAATTAAAAACGGTGGTGATTATATGAAATTTAAAAGACTGACCCTGCTTTGCGGGCACTACGGCAGCGGCAAAACAAATGTTGCGGTAAACTTTGCGTTTGACCTTAAAAATCAGTATAACAGTGTTGCAATAGCCGATCTTGATATTGTAAACCCATATTTCCGAACAAAGGACAGCGCAAAGGAGCTTGAAAGCGCGGGTATAGAGCTTATCTGCTCGGAATATGCGGGAACGAACATTGATATTCCCGCAATGCCGCAGCAAATGTATATGATAACCGACTGTAAGGACAAAAGGTTTATTCTTGATATAGGCGGCGATGACCGCGGCGCGCTGGCGCTCGGGCGGTTAGCCCCCGCAATAATCAAGGAAAATGACTACGATATGCTTATGGTTATAAACTGCTTTCGACCCCTGACCCGCAAGGCGGAGGAAGCAATCGAGGTTATGCGCGAAATAGAGTATGCGGGCGGCATTAAATTTACGGGGCTTGTGAACAACTCAAACTTAGGGGAGGAAACCACGCCCGAGGACGTTCTGTCCTCTTTACCGTATGCGGATGAGGTGTCAAAACTATCGGGGCTGCCGATAGCCTGCACCACGGTACATAACACCGTTTATGACGCTTTAAAGGGCAAAACAAACGGTTTATACCCTATAAAATTACAACCGAAAATCAACTGAAAGGAAGTAATACAATGGCAAAACTGACATTTAAAACCGACAACTGCAAGGGCTGCGGGCTTTGCGTGGACGTATGTCCCAAAAAGGTGCTGCGCCTTGCAACCGACAAGATCAACAAAAAGGGTCACCACCCCGTAGAGGCGGCGAACGAGGCGGATTGCATCGCCTGCGCCTTCTGCGCTACCATGTGTCCCGATTGTATTATTAAAATAGAAAGGTGAGTGAAAAATATGTCCGATAAGGTTCTTATGAAAGGCAACGAGGCAATTGCCGAGGCTGCAATAACAGCGGGCTGCCGCCATTATTTCGGCTACCCCATAACCCCGCAGACCGAAATTGCCGCATATATGGCTAAAAGAATGCCGAAAATAGGCGGCACGTTTTTGCAGGCTGAAAGCGAAATTGCCGCAATAAATATGGTTTACGGCGTTTCTTCCACAGGTCACCGGGTTATGACCTCATCCTCAAGCCCCGGTATATCGCTTAAGGGCGAGGGGCTTTCCTACCTTGCGGGAGCGGATTTGCCCGCGCTTGTTGTAAACGTTCAGCGCGGCGGACCGGGACTCGGCGGCATACAGCCCTCGCAGTCGGATTATTTTCAGGCTACAAAGGGCGGCGCACACGGCGATTTTCATATGATAGTTTTAGCCCCCTCCTCCGTTCAGGAAATGGCGGACCTGACCGTTAAGGGCTTTGAGCTTGCCGATAAATACCGTATGACCTCTATGATTTTGGCAGACGGCACAATGGGGCAGATGATGGAGCCTGTATCACTCAATTACGATATTAAGCCAAGTCCTGAAAAGCCGTGGACCACCACAGGCACCAAAATGGCAAGAAAGCATAACATAGTAAACTCGCTGTCGCTTGTGCCCGAGGAGCTTGAAAGGCTTAATTTTGAGCGTTACGAGCGCTATAAAACGGTAGAAGAAAACGAGACTATGTATGAGGAATATATGACCGAGGACGCCGAAATTGTAATAGCGGCGTTCGGCATAGCGGCGCGCGTTTCAAAAAACGCAATAACCGAAGCCCGCAAAAAGGGCATAAAGGTGGGTATGATACGCCCCATAACCCTGTGGCCGTTCCCCGAAAAGCCGTTTAAAAAGGCGGCGCAAACCGCAAAGCAGTTTATTTCGGTTGAGCTTTCAATGGGTCAGATGATTGAGGACGTAAAGCTTGCTACGGAGTGCAAGGTGCCCGTAACCCTTTGCAACCGCACGGGCGGTATGATACCCTCGCCCGATATGGTGCTTGATGCAATAGAAAAAGCCGCAGAAAACGGAGGTGCAAAATAATGGTAGTATTTGATAAACCCCACGCGCTGACAGACGCGCCGTTCCATTATTGCCCCGGCTGCACTCACGGTATAGTACACCGTCTTGTAGCGGAGGTTATTGACGAATTAGGTATAGAGGGCAAAACCGTAGGCATAGCGCCCGTGGGCTGCTCGGTTTTGGCTTATAACTATTTTAACTGCGATATGATTGAGGCGTCTCACGGCAGAGCGCCCGCGGTTGCAACGGGCGTTAAGCGCGCCGAGCCCGACAATATAGTATTTACATATCAGGGCGACGGCGATTTAGCCTCAATAGGTATGGCTGAAACGGTGCACTCCGCTGCGAGAAACGAAAACATAACCGTTATATTTATAAATAACGCAATATACGGTATGACGGGCGGACAAATGGCGCCTACTTCCCTGCCCGGTCAGGTAACCCAGACTTCGCCCTACGGCAGAGACGTAACGCAGTGCGGCTATCCCGTTAAGGTGTGCGAGCTGCTGTCACAGCTGGACGGCGCGGAATATTTGGAGCGCGTTGCCGTAAACAACGTTAAAAATGTTAAAAACGCGAAAAAAGCTATTAAAAAGGCTTTCCAGAATCAGATAGACGGCAAGGGCTTTTCGCTTGTAGAGGTTATTTCAAGCTGCCCGACCAACTGGGGGCTTACCCCGCAGAACGCCCTTAAATGGATAGAGGAAAAAATGATACCCTACTATCCCCTCGGCGTTTATAAGGACAGGTCAGCCGCAAAGGAGGAAACAAAATGAGCACAACGCAGTATTTATTCGCCGGCTTCGGCGGTCAGGGCATACTTTTTGCGGGAAAATTTGCGGCGTATAAGGGGCTTATTGAGGAAAAGCAGGTAAGCTGGCTGCCATCTTACGGGCCCGAAATGCGCGGCGGCACGGCAAGCTGTTCGGTTATTATAAGCGATAGCCCCGTAGGCTCGCCCATAGTTTCAAAGCCCGATGTTTTAATAGCCATGAACCTGCCCTCGCTTGACCGCTACGAAAGCGCCGTGGCAGCGGGCGGCACAATATTTGTTGACTCCACGCTGGTTGAGCGCAAGGTAAACCGCACCGACGTTACGGCGTATTACGTGCCCGCAACCCGCCTTGCAAACGAAAACGGCATACCCACCCTTGCGAATATGATACTTATGGGCAATATTTTAAAGGTTATGGGCGAGTTTAAAGAGGAAAGCGTTTCAGCGGCGCTTAAAAAGGTTATTTCCGCAAAGCACGCCGATATGCTGGACGTAAACCTAAAGGCGCTTAAAACAGGCGCAGAGCTTTGAAAGGAACGGTGTTAAAAATGGATATTAAAATTACAAAGGCTCCCGTTTTAAAGGAAAAGCCCGACAGCAGTACCTTAGGCTTCGGCAGAATTTTCACCGACCATATGTTTATGATGGACTATTCGCGCGAGGAGGGCTGGCACGACGCGAGAATTGTGCCGTTCGGCAATATTTCGCTGCACCCCGCCTCAACCGTGCTGCACTACGGCTCCGAAATATTCGAGGGGCTGAAGGCTTACCGCCGCAAGGACGGCAAGGTGCAGCTTTTCCGCCCGACCGAGAATATAAAGCGTATGAACAACTCTGCCGAGCGCCTATGCCTGCCGCAGATACCCGAAGACGACTTTATGCAGATATTGGATACCTTTATAAGCCTTGAGCAGGATTGGGTACCCTCTGCCGAGGGTACTTCCCTTTACATTCGCCCCTTTATGTTCGGCAATGATGAAAACTTAGGCGTTCATGCGGTTCATCACGCAACCTTTGTTATTATCCTCTCCCCTGTGGGCAGCTATTACAAAGAGGGCATTAACCCCGTTAAAATTATGATTGAGGATAAGGACGTGCGCGCGGTACGCGGCGGCACGGGCTACGCTAAGTGCGGCGGAAACTATGCCGCAAGCAACCGCGCGGGCGAAAAAGCCGAGGAAAAGGGCTATTCGCAGGTTTTGTGGCTTGACGGCGTAGAGCGCAAGTATATTGAAGAAGTGGGCGCTATGAACGTTATGTTCAAAATTGACGGCGAAATAGTAACCCCCGCGCTTACAGGCTCAATACTCCCCGGTATTACCCGCAAATCCTGCATAGAGGTTTTAAAAAGCGAGGGCTACACCGTAAGCGAGCGGCTTTTGAGCGTGGATGAGCTCGGCGAGGCGCTTAAAAACGGTACGCTTGAGGAGGCCTGGGGCTGCGGCACCGCGGCGGTAGTATCCCCCATAGGCGAGCTGTGCTATAAGGACGTTAAGTACACCATTAACGGCGGCAAAATAGGCGAGGTCACGCAGCACCTTTACGATACCTTAACAGGTATTCAGTGGGGCAGGCTGCCCGATACAAAGGGTTGGACATACCCGATAAAATAATGCGGAATAATTGAAAATCCCCCTGCTGTTATCAATTAAGATAGCGGCAGGGGTGCCTTTTTCGTTTCAAAATAATCATTGATTGACAAAACCCCTCACGCGTTATAAAATAATAATCGGGGGGTTTAATATGAAATTTCAGTTCAATATTGATTTAACGGATAAGGATTATGTTGATTTTAATATTTTTTGGCAGACAAAATCCCGCTACGGCAAAAATCCAGATAAAAGCCCTTATAAAAAACGGAAAACCGCCCTATTCGCCCCATTCGGTGCTTACCTTTTATGAGGACTGCTTTATAGAAGAAACGGAAGACATTAAAACCGAAATTAAATATTCGGGAATTGACAGAATAAGCATTGTTGAAAACAAGCTGATTATGATTCATACCAACTCGGTGCAGGCTTATCTGCTGCCCGCAATCTGCTTCGGCTCAGATATAAAATATAACCTCTTTAAAGACTTTATAAAAACAAAGTGCGCCGCCGTTGATACATATAAATAAAGGTGAAAAAATGAAAAAATACACAACAAAATCCCCCGAAGAAACTGAAAGCATAGGCTTTCGGCTGGCGCAAACCCTGCGCGGCGGCGAGGTTATAGCCTTTCGCGGGGGTCTCGGAATGGGCAAAACCTGCTTTACGCGGGGACTGGCGCGCGGGCTCGGCTTTACGGGCACGGTCACGTCCCCTACCTTTGCGCTTATAAACGAATATATCGGCGGCAGGCTGCCGCTTTACCATTTTGATATGTACCGAATTTCGGGGTGGGAAGACCTTTATTCCACCGGCTTTTTTGAGTACGCAGAGCAAGGCGGAGTAATAGCGGCTGAGTGGAGCGAAAACATTGAAAACGCACTGCCCGCGGGCACTATAACCGTCAGCTTTGAACAAACGGGCGAAAACGAACGCGTGATAAATATTGACGGCGCGTGCGATCTTGATTTAACGGAGACTGAAACACAATGAAAATACTTTCTCTTGAATGTACGGCGGGTCCTGCCTCTGCCGCAATAACCGAGGACGGGCAGGTTATTGCCTCGGCCTTTGTAAACGTAAAGCTTACCCACTCGCAAACCCTTTTGCCTATGGCAGAGGGGCTTTTTGCCGCGGCAAGGCTTGGGCTTTCCGATATTGACGGAATAGCCGTAACCGCAGGTCCCGGCTCGTTTACGGGGGTGCGCATAGGCATAAGCGCCGCAAAGGGCCTTGCCGCCGCTCGGAATTTGCCCTGCGAGGGGGTATCTACCCTATTATCGCTCGCCTTTAACTACCGCGATACCGATTGCATTGTGTGCGCGGTTATGGACGCGCGCTGCAACCAGGTATACAACGCGATTTTTGAAATTTCGGGCGGCAAAATTACCCGCCTGTGCGAGGACAGAGCGGTTTTATGCGAAGAACTTGCGGAAAATTTAAAAAAAGTATCGCAAAACGGAGAAAAACGTGTTATAATAGTGGGCGACGGAACAGACGTGTTCTTCCCGTTTGCCGAAAATATACCCGGCGTTTGTAAATCGGCGCCCGAGCGCAGGTATCAAAACGCGGTATCCGCAGCACTTGCGGCGGAGGATATATTTAAAAACGGCTTATCCGTAACGCCGGACAAGCTGCTGCCCGTATATTTAAGGCTGCCCCAGGCAGAACGCGAGCTTAAAAAGAAAAAAGAGGTGAGCTTATGAAAATAGCAGTAGGCTGTGATCACGGCGGCTTTGAGCATAAAAACGCAATAGTCGAACACTTAAAAGCCGAAGGCTTTGAGGTGGAGGATTTCGGCATATACGAAAATAAATCGGTCGATTACCCCGAAATAGCGCTTAAGGTTGCAAACAGCATTAAAAACGGCGAAAACGAGCTGGGAATACTCATTTGCGGCACAGGCATAGGTATGTCGCTTGCGGCAAATAAGGTGAACGGCATACGCGCCGCCGCTTGCAGCGAGCATTTCTCGGCAAAATACACCAGACTTCACAATAACTCCAACATATTATGTCTCGGCGGCAGAGTAATAGGTATAGGCACGGCGCTTGAACTGTGCGATATTTTTGTCAACACCGGATTTGAGGGCGGGCGTCATCAGCGCCGCGTTGATATGATAACCGAAATTGAAAAATCAAATTCCTGAAGGAGCAGCAAAAAATGAAAGATAACGTATTTATTATGGACCACCCGCTTATTCAGCATAAACTTTCCATCCTGCGTGATGAAAAAACAGGCTCTAAGCAATTCCGCGAGCTTGTAAGCGAAATAGCAATGCTCATGTGCTATGAATCAACAAGAGACCTGCCGCTTACCGAGGTTGAAATTAAAACCCCCATAACCACTGCCAAAACCAAAAAACTTGCCGGCAGAAAAATGGCGTTTGTACCCATTTTAAGAGCGGGGCTTGGCATGGTAGACGGCGTTTTAAGCCTTATTCCGGCGGCTAAGGTGGGTCATATAGGTATGTACCGCGACCCCGAAACACACAAGCCGGTTGATTACTACTGCAAGCTGCCCGCCGACCTTAACGAGCGCGATGTTTTTGTGCTTGACCCCATGCTTGCAACGGGCGGCAGCGCTATTGACGCGGTTACCAGAATAAAGGAATTTAACCCCAAGCGCATTAAGTTTATGTGCATTATAGCCGCTCCCGAGGGAATTGAGGCGTTCACCGCCGCTCACCCCGACGTGCCGGTTTACTGTGCGGGGCTTGACGATCATCTTAACGACCACTGCTACATAGTTCCCGGTCTCGGCGACGCGGGCGACCGTATTTTCGGTACAAAATAAGCAGAAATAAAGCATTTCCCCGAGCTTTGACTAATGCCAAAGCTCGGGGAAATTTTTAATTAGGAATTATAAATCTTTTTAACCGGACGGACGTATTTCCGGAATCTTTTGCAATCGTGGTAAAAATAAAACACTCTGCCGGGGGTTGTATCAAGCTCATAGCCGCTGCTTTCATAGTCGAACTCCTTCATTGCCCGCTCAATTTCCGCCTCAACCTCGGCGTTCTGCGTTTCAAAATCAAAGGGTCCGTGCTCAAAAACAATATATTCCCCTGCGGGCACATTCATAATAAGCATTTGCGGCGGAATTTCTCCCGAATAATCCCGCGGCAGCCGCACACCGTAAGCCTCGGCAAGCGGAATACCCCAGCTGCAAATTCTGCCCGTGGGCTCGTTTATAAACGCCATAAGCTGCCCCGCGCCCGCGTCGGACATATCTCCCCCGACGTCGTCAAGCTTTCCCTTAATGCTTTCAAGCAGACCGCACACCGTTTCGCAGTCCTGCCCCGGAATAAGGCTTTGCTTTTGCCAGAAATCCCAATAGCCTATGCTTTCGTAATTTCTGATATGCAGAAATTTATGTTCCGGAATCGTAATAAAATAAGTTTTAATGTTTTCTGCCTGTTTTGCCATGCCCGCTCCCTCTATTCCTAAAAGATAACAGTCAAAGGGGCGCAGCACGGTGCGCAAAACTATCGGTCCGGGGCACCCGCGGTATTCGCTCGGCGTTACGCCGTAAGCCGATTTAAAGGCTCTTGTGAACGCCTCGTGCGAGGAAAAGCCGTAATTCAGCGCTATATCCAAAAAACCGTTTTCGCCGTCTCTCACGTCCCTTAGTGCAAAGGCAAGCCGCCTGTGCCGCAGGTAGTCTTTAAGGCTCATACCGGATATTTCTCTGAATTTTCTTGAAACATAAAATTCGGAATACCCAAGATACCCCGATAATTGCGAGAGGGTCAGCCCCGCATCGTCACCGTTTTTTATGCACTTGTCAATTTCAAAAATAATATCCTGAATATTTCTGCCCCATTCGTGCATAAGCCCTGCTCCCCCGACTGTTTTACTTAATTTTAAGGGCATTTTTCCCCCGCCGCTTGATTTCAGTTGCGGTGTTTTCCCGTCGCATTATAAAACATAACCTACAAACGAGACGGCTATATTGCCGTCAGGCATTTGCGCGGGACTTATTGAAAATTTATTTTTGAGCCATAAACGGTGCGATGGCACATTTTCTGTTTTTACCTTGGCGCGTATTTGATATACCTGTTCCGCTCTTGCAATTTCAATTATTCTTTGAACCATTTTCGTTCCTATGCCGCGGCAGCGCAGCTCCGGCTCAAATACTTCAATATAGTTGATAAACATTTCTTCCGCCTCTACAGGGGCGGGAATTTTTCTTTTATGCGCCCAAAGAAAACCTACAATGTCATTCCCGTCTTCGGCAATAACAAGCCGCCCGTCGCCGAAGAAAAATTTATCAAGATTAGGATATTTGTTTAACAATCGCTGTTTATTGCTTTCTGTGCCTGAGTGAATCGCTATTTTATTTTCTGTGCTATTCATTTTATTACCCACTTTTTGCAAATAATTATAATTTCCGCCCGTTTATTTTTTCTGAAACCAAATCAATACACCAAAATATGAAGCACAGCAAAATCGCTGCTTGCAGGCACAGCAAAAACAAATTAAAATTTGAGCCTATGCCGGGTTCTGCCTGAAGTACTGCCACAAGAGGGTAGGTATAAGCCGGATGAGCGAAGAACCCTTTAAATTGAAAATACATACACGCTGTCGTAAATACCGAGGCAGCACCGTAAAACACGGCGTTTATGTATTTTATATGATATTTCCTGTTTATCAGCCGTTTAGCGATATACAAAACAACGCAAAACAAAAAAGCAATTAAAGCAGGAAACAAAAAGATGTTAAGAAGCGCTTTTTTAAAAATGGCGTCCTTAAAAAACAGGCGGTAATAATTTGTTGTGCCCAAAAACTTAGGCGTGCTGTTTTTAACAGATATAGCGGTATATATTATACTGAACCAAATATAAACGGTGGGTATAATAAACCATAAAAGCTGTTTTGCCTTTTTCACTTAAAATCCCCCTTTGTTTTGACGGTGCACACATTTTTACCCCTTATTCTTTGAATAAATATCTGATATCTCTTTCAGCAGTCAGGCGGTTGACTTTAATTCATTTACTAAAAAGTAACGTCCGCCTGTTTGCCATATTGCACCCGCCTTTTTAACCTTACCGCCTTTATAATACCATAATCGGGTTTTAATGTAAACTTATTGTTGAAAAATGCGGCGGGCGGTCGTATAATGAAACGTACATAGGAGGAGAGATTTATGCTTAAAATTGAAAATCTTACTAAGGTATACGGCGATAAAAAAGCCGTGGACGATTTAAGCCTGCACATAGCCCCCGGCGAGATTTACGGCTTTATAGGTCATAACGGCGCGGGAAAAACCACCACGCTTAAATCCGTTGCGGGAATTTTACAGTTTGACGCGGGCGAGATATACATAAACGGAAAATCTGTTAAAGAGCAGCCGCTTGAATGTAAAAAAGAAATTGCCTATATTCCCGATAATCCCGATTTATACGATTTTATGAGCGGAATTAAATACCTCAATTTCATAGCGGATATTTTCGGTGTCAGCGCAGAGGACCGCGCGGCGCGCATTAAAAAATATGCCGATACCTTTGAGCTGACCGATAGCCTGGCAGAGTCTGTTGCCGCCTATTCCCACGGAATGAAGCAAAAGCTTGCAATAATAGCGGCGTGGCTGCACACCCCGAGGCTTATAATAATGGATGAACCCTTTGTGGGGCTTGACCCGAAGGCCGCGCATATTCTTAAAGAAATGATGCGCGAGGAATGTGACAACGGCGGCGCGATATTCTTTTCCACCCACGTTTTGGAGGTTGCCGAAAAGCTTTGTGATAAGGTTGCCATTATAAAGGCGGGCAGGCTTATACGCTCGGGCACAATGGAAGAAGTAAAGGGCGACGCATCCCTTGAACAGGTATTCCTTGAGCTGGAGGATTGAGTATGGTTAAAATACTTCTTAAAAAGCAGTTCACCGAAATATTCCGTGCCTATTTTTACGACGCTAAGAAAAACAAAGCCCGCTCTAAGGCGGCGGTTACGGGATATATAGTGCTGTTTGTATTTTTAATGGTGGGTATTCTCGGCGGAATGTTCACCTATTTATCGATAGCTCTTTGCAAGCCACTTTCGGCAGCGGGGCTCGGCTGGCTCTATTTTGCAATAATGGGCATTATTTCTATATTGCTCGGCGCTTTCGGCAGCGTGTTCAATACCTATTCGGGGCTTTACCTCGCAAAGGATAACGACCTGCTTTTATCTATGCCCATACCCGTGGGCACTATTATGGTTTCCCGCCTGCTCGGGGTCTACCTTATGGGGCTTATGTATTCGGGCGTGGTGCTTATTCCCGCGGCGGCGGTTTATATTATAATCGCCTCGCACAGCCTGCCCGCCGTTATCGGCTGCATTTTGCTTGTGCTTTTAATTTCGGTTTTTGTGCTTACCCTTTCAAGCGCGCTCGGCTGGGTAGTGGCAAAAATAAGCTTAAAGCTGAAAAACAAAAGCTTTATTACCGTAATAGTGTCGCTGCTGTTTTTCGGGGCGTATTATTTTGTTTGCTTTAAGGCGCAGGATATTATAAGCGATTTAATAGTGAACGCCGCGAAATACGGCGATAAAATAAAAGGCTCGGCATACCCCATTTATCTTTTCGGCAGAGTGGGAACTGGTGATTTTATTGCAATGCTTATTGTTTCGGCAGTTGTTTTGCTGCTGTTTGCGCTTATGTGGGCGCTTATTTCCCGCAGCTTTTTGAAAATTGCAACCGCCACGGGCAAAACGGCAAAGAAAAAATACCGCGAGACCGTCGCTCGGAAAAAGAGCGTACAGTCGGCGCTTTTGCACAAGGAGTTCTCGCGGTTTGTATCAAGCCCCAATTATATGCTAAACTGTGGGCTGGGAATTTTGCTGCTGCCGGTTTTGGGCGTAGCCCTGCTCATAAAAGGTAATACGCTTATGCTTGTAATGAATGAGCTTTTCGGCAAAAATTCGGGCAGCTCGGTTATACTGCTGTTTACCGCGGTGTGCGCAGCCGCCTCAATGAATGATATGGCTGCGCCCTCAATTTCGCTTGAGGGCAAGTCGCTTTGGACCTTGCAGTCGCTGCCGGTAAAGCCGCTTGACGTATTAAGGGCAAAGCTTAATATGCAGCTTATTTTAACGGGCGCGCCGGTTATATTCTGTATGCTTTGCGCGGCGTTTATGTTCACTCCCCTGCAATTTGCCGCGGCGTTTGTTTCGGCGCTTACATTCGTGCTGCTTTTGGCGCTTTTCGATTTGTTTGTAGGGCTTAAAATGCCCAACCTTAACTGGACGAGCGAAATAACCCCCATAAAGCAGAGCGGCGGCGTTATGATAGCTATGTTCGGCGGATTTATTTATGTAGGAATTTACTGCGCGCTGTTCTTTATGGTGGGTCACAAAATCGGCGCGGTGCCGTTTTTGCTTGCCGTGGGCGCGGTTAATTTAATTTTATCCGTCCTTATTTATTCGTGGCTCAAGAAAAAGGGCTGCAAAACCTTAGCGGAGCTTTAAATTAAAAAGAGCGTTGGTTTCTCTATTTTGGCAGAAACCAACGCTTTTAAGTTTTTTTAGCCATTCGTTTTTTCTGTGCAGGATTGCGCATAGCGCTCCTTTCCCCACCAATTCGGCATCAGGTCTTTCAGGGTTACGGTCTCTCTTGTTTCGTAATTCACCATAATTTCCATATTCTCGTTTTCTTCATTCAACTGATACAAAAACTCACGGCAAGCGCCGCAGGGCATACCGCTGCCGCCTCCCGACGGTGCTTTATCCCGAAAAGCGATAAGCCGCTTAATTTTTGTCTGACCGCTGTTCATATACATATTCAGGGCGGCTGCACGCTCGGCACACAAATTCATAACACCACTGCACGCTTCAATGCAAAAGCCCGTGTAAATACTGCCGTCCGCACTTTCCAGCGCACATACTACGTGATGTGCATAAACAAAGGGCGTCACATCTTCCACGGTTTCCGCTTGTATTTCCGCCCAGAGCGCCTTTGTCATTATATTAGTATGACCCACGCGCACCTCGTTCAAAAGCGGCACGGAACCAATGAACCGATATTATCTTCTGATATTACTTTTGAAAATTATTCCCGCCCTTGGATAATGAAACAATTGCAATGTCTGCAATTTTACTGCGGTATTCATCCGAGAGGTTTTGGTCGGCGTTGCTCAAATACTGACCGTTGTATTTTATCCGGCAGAGGGGGATGCCGTCCGAGGACACTTCTAACCATCCGCTTCCGTCCATCTTGGTGTCGTACCGAGCTTTGTGGCGTTTGGCTAATTCTTTCTGCAGCATATTTGATTTCTCCTTTTTTGAGGGTAATAAAAAAGGCAGATAGATTTTTGATTTCTATCTGCCTGTGTATCTGATATTTACTTTTCGGGAGTTCAAGTCTATCCACAAAGGGAAAACGGCGATTTTACATCTGTGTTTTGGTACAGAGAAAAATCGCCGTTTGGGTAGCAAAAAAGCCCGATATATTCGGGCTTTTCGCAGGAGACATCTTTTTTGTCTCCACATTATGGCGTTCCCGAGGTGATTCGAACACCCGACCTACCGCTTAGGAGAACGTTTTATACATTTTTCGCTGATGCAGTTTGGTCTCTCACGACGCTCCAAATCCGCATAAACACTGACTTTTTAAGCGAACACAATGTTTTTTCGTTTCTCCTGTTCCTGCTAATTCGGCGTAATTATTCGTACTCCGATTAGCAAAAAATTAGCAAGCTTATATTCAGATAATGTGATATTAAATTTTGAAAACTGTCCGATTACTGTTTATAGTATAGCGCAAATTATCAAAAAAATCAAGAAACACATAACGGCATAGATCTTCATTTTGAAATCTGTGCCGTCTTTTATTTTTGGGAGGAAAAAATTATGTCAGAATACAAATTGGAAATAAAACAGGTAGTAGACTACCAACGGTGCAGAATATACCGACAGCTTATACAGTGCTTAATAAAGGATCCGAACATTCGCTCCGGCGGCAGTTCGGGTCTTTTCTATTATACGGTGCTGTGCTGCTACGCAAACTTTCGCACTTCATATAAAAGAATTGACGGAATAAGCTATACCGTTCACGCGGGCGAGTGGATCTGCCGAATAAACGAGCTTAAAATATATCTGCGCCTTAAAACGGCTAAGCAGACCGTAGCTCTTATGAAAGATTTGCAGGACAGGCATTTGATTGAGTACAACATACTCGGCCGCGGTAAGCTTATAAAATTCAGAATTAAAAACTGGTGCAAGGCAAACCGTGCATTAGATTACAACGCGCCCTGCCAAAAGGAAACCGGATTTTTCTTTTTGCCCGTGTCTGTTGCAAATGAGCTTGTAAGCTACGGTAAATGCAGTGAAATGGACGCGGTGCTGGATTTATGGATAAATACCGTATATAACGATTCGCAGGTACAGGGCAGCGATGTGGGCCCGCTTGTGTATATAAGAAACGGCACGGGCAAGCCGCTTTTAAGCTGTGACGATTTAGCGCGGCGCTGGGGTGTTTCAAAGGCTACGGCAAGCAGGTATCTCAATAAGCTAAAAAAGGAAGATTACATAATGACGGTAAGCTTTTCGGGTTCACACGGCAGCGCAATATATATTAAACGCTATCTGTCAACAATGTTTCAAATATCCGATGTGCTTGTAGATAAGGACGAACTTGCAATGGCGCTTAATATCGAGCTTAAAATACCCGATGAAAGTCCCGAAACGGAAGAACAAACCGAAAATATCCGCGTTTCAAATTATTTAAACAGCGTTTCAAAAACGGCGATTTGCGCGGTTATAGAAAAAGTCGGAAAAATCCTTTCATTACAGGGCTTCCCGTGCTATTTATGTCCTAAAACCGAATATATGTTATTACCTTTATCCGAATGCAAGGAAACAAGTATATTACCTGTAAAGTATACAGATACGGGCAGGTTGCGCTTTTTGCTTGTTATTAACTGCTCGGGGAAAGAGATTTTCCGATTTGATATTTCTATGCAAAGGAGCGAGGATAATGCCGAATAAAAAGCAAGCCGAAGTAAAAGAAACTCCAGAATACCACAATACATATCTGCTGCTTAAAAAATACCGTGATGTAGTTTGGAATCTTGAGCTGTCCGTTCAGCGTGTCAGAAATAAATTCCGTATTGAAATGGGCAGCAGTATAGAGGATTTTTTAGAGTCGGCATATATGGCGGGATTGGATTTCTCTGCATCCGGACTTACCGAATACACAAAAAGCATAGAGGAAAGCCGGCAAATGCTGCGGCTTATTGAGTCGGCGGTGGAAATGCTTAGATATAAGCATAAAAACGGGGAAATGTATTACTGGATACTGTATTATGCCTTTTTATCGCCGCAGCAGTATAAAAACGCTGGGGAGATAATAGAGCAGCTGTTGCCGCATATAAGCGACATTAGCTATCGGACATATTACCGTAAACGCAGGGACGCCATAAGCTCTCTTTCCTGCATTCTTTGGGGATATACGGAAAGAGAAAGCCTTGAGGTTACGAAGAAGTTTTTGCAAAACAAATAGGAATCGAATTGGTTTTTCCTGCACAGACCGAAAAACTATGCTGTTTTTAAAAGTTTTTACGGAATTTCAGTAAAAACTATTGACTGTAGGAATATTTTTGGATATACTAAAACAAGGAGGCGATACAATGATCGTTAGAACTTACTATTTGAATACATTGAAAAACTATCGGGATGTTCCGTTAGTAAAAATTCTTGCAGGTATACGGCGCTCCGGGAAATCAACCATTTTAGATATGCTGAAAGACGACCTGATTGGCAGCGGCATCTCCGCAGACCATGTAATCTATATGCGATATACCTCGGAGGAACTGGATGACAACATAACTGACAAGCAAATGTATTGTGAAATAAAGGATAAAATGACCGACAGTCAGCGTTACTATCTTTTGCTGGATGAAGTACAGGAAGTGGACGGTTGGGAAAAGGCAGTCAACAGTCTGTTAGAAGATTGCAATACCGACATTTATGTGACGGGTTCAAACTCTAAGCTGATGTCCGGTGAAATATCAACCTATCTTACGGGGCGTTATATATCAATTCCGGTTTTTACACTTTCTTTTGCAGAGTATCTGGATTTCAAAAAAGAAAGCGGACGCACGCCGAAGGAGCTTTTGAACGAATATATCCGTATGGGTGGTTTCCCTATTGTTGCCCTCGGTGACTTCGACGAGCGTTCGTCCTATCAGATTGTAGAGGGAATCTATAATTCCGTTATCACCGGAGATATTACCAAACGCCACAACATCACAAACTTTGATATGTTCAACCGTGTGGTGAAGTATGTTGTTGAAAATGTCGGGAAAACCTTTTCTGCCAACGCGATTGTAAAGTTTATGAAAAGCGAGGGGCGTTCTTTATCGGTAGAGTCGGTATATAATTACCTTGAATGGCTGGAAAAGGCGTTTGTAATCTATCGTTGTCAACGATACGATATGCAAGGTAAAACCGTTTTGAAAACGCAGGAAAAGTTCTATCTTGCAGATGCTTCGCTAAAATATTGCATAATGGGCTTTAACCCGAAGTCCGTTGCCGCTATGCTTGAAAACATTGTGTACTTTGAACTCAGGCGGAAGGGCTACGATGTATATATCGGGAAAAATGCCGCCAAAGAAATTGATTTTATAGCCACGCGGCGTGACGAAAGAATATATGTGCAGGTCTGCCGCAATCTGCCGGAGGAATCCGACAGGGAAATTGCAAATCTGCTTGAAATTAAGGACCACTACCCCAAATATGTAGTAACGCTTGACGAACTGGCTGCAGGGAATATAAACGGAGTTAAGATTGTGCATTTGGCAGATTTTCTGTTGTCGGAAGATTATTGATATTTCCGACTTACTTTGTTATGCTTGTGCTACAATATTATCATTTGTCGTCAATGACAAAACCCGGTATGGTAAACACAAGATATGAGGGGAGAACTGTCTTTTACAGTATTAATAAAGAGTATTTTAAAAAGCTGTGTAAAAAATTGTATAAATACAGCGAATAAAAAAAGCAGGTATTAAGGGAGATTTGAACACTATAGTGCTGAAATCTCCCTTTAAACAATTATGAAGGAAAAGCAAATGAGTTTATTACAACAAAAAATATCTGTGACATGTGAATTTTCAAGCGATTGCCGATATTATTATTAGATGAGTTCTACACGCCATGTTTTGGAACTGAAATTGAATTGAATTAATTTGGCTTTATATGAATCTCCTGCAACAAGAGAAGAAAAATCTTTTTTTAGCGTTGGAGATTTAATGATTTTAGCCTTATATTTATGTCCATGATTTATAAACTCACCCAAAGCATAGTCTGCCCATATAGATTTAATATTAACATCAACAACAATACCAATTTTAGGTGAATCTTTGGTGGATAGGATCTTGTCTTGCTTAGAATTGACCGACAATGCACTTGTTAAGGCGGAATGTATTATTATTTTCCACGCACCATCAAGAATAATTCCATCATCACCCTTATGCTGCCATCTATAGGAACGTGTTTCCGGGATATGATTGCCAATAAATCCAATTCGATATAAGTCTGAAAGAATATCCGGCAATTTTTTTTCTGTGATAATTTCACTATAATATTTATTGACTCTTTGAGATAATTCATCAACGGAAAAAATGCGCTTAAATCCAGTGAGACATGTAATAATTCTATTGATTTCATCAGGTGAGTACAACGCAAGAAGTTCCTCTTTGAGTTCGGTTAAACTATCCTGAGAATAGCGCTTTTTACTCATATCAATTGTCTTTTGAGAGAATGAATCGTTTTCAGCAGCTAAACAGTTCTGAGCGGATGTGATTAATCTAACAATATCTCTAGGCTTACACCAACAATTATTTAAGATATATGTAGCAGCATCTGATGATCCGATTTTTTCGGGAAACCATTTTTTTATTATTTCTTGTTCGGATAAGGAATTTCCTAATTTTTTCTCGCCGTAGGATATTCGGCTAGTTAATATTTTTATTATAGGATGATTATATGAATTGGTGTTTGTATAGTCCCAAATAAGCGGAACTTCAAATCCCGAAATAACTTTATTTAATTCCTTAGTAACAACGAATCTATTAATCGCATTAATGATTTCTGTTCGTACAGAACAAACGATTTTTGTTTTGACTTTTTTGTTCTGAGCAAATACCATATTCATCTTTTTGGCTGTAAATATTAAATCACGAATCAAACGGAGATCTCTTTTAAAAACAGTTTCGTCGCCAAAATATGCTTCTAATTCATCTACAAAAATGAAATATGGAATATCGGTTCGTTTCAAGTTTTTAAATAATTCATCTGCATCATCAATGATTTGAATAAAAGTTCGATATGATGCGGACTCTTCCATTTTTGAATCCTTAAAATCAATCTCAAAAGTAGGCGATATTGTTGCTTGTGTTAGTGTATCAGATATAGGTAATGACAGAGATAACTTTGGTGGAATAGATAATCCTTTTCTTTTCCCAATATCAATTTGTTTCATTTTCTTTTCAAATTGAATCCAGGAATCGTTATTCTCGAAAATTCCGTAATTATAATCTTGATTGTCTTTTATGATCCTTGAATAAAAAAGCCATCGCCAAATATATTCAAAATCAGTTCCTGATAATACTACATCATTGCCAATAGATATTATTGAAGTAAGACGTTTTGCTAAAATTTCCATTTCTTGTTTTTTTGAATCAGAATAATCGCCTTTGAAGAAAATAAACGATGATAGTGTAGAATCGTCTTTTTTGTGCAAATACTTTTCAATGTAAAATAGAATGGCAGTTTTGCCTGTCCCTTTGTATCCTGTTACAAAAGCACCGCTCCCGTCTGTGATTGCATTTATATTAAAATTAGACGGAACAACATAGTTTTCAAAAAAAGGATCCATTCCTTCGGTTTCAATTTCGTCTTTGGCATCAGGTTTGCCTGCATATATATCTTTTATTTTTGTCATAATTGAATTCCCCTTTCAGTTATTTTAAATTTAAATTGTAAATATTATTTGAAATGAATTCATCATATCAATAAATTATCCTCTAGTTTTTTTGACTTTTACATAAGCGTTTGATTTATCTGAATTTTATTTAAAGCCTCCTTTGAAAGAGTATTATCTAAATATTCACGAATATTTAGATCAAATAGTCTTGTAAAAAAGTCAATATCCCAGCTTTGCCGTTCTTTGTCGGAAAGGCCGAAGGAATTAAGAATTGCATCTGATTCAGTTGAATGCAATAATAACATATATTTTTTTATGATTTCATCGTCAAATATAAGAATGGTGTAGTATAAGCAATAGTAAACATATTTGCCGACATTCAATTTTAAACAATAATTATAAAGAGCTTCTGAATCTATGTTACAATTCTTAATGAAAAAATATATGTCGCAGAAATGGCTTAATGTTAATCCACGCTCATATAGCAAATAAATGGAATTTAAGTCTTTATAGTGGTGCAGGCAAAGCGATATGAATTCCATTTCCGGAGAGAGCTTATTAAATGTCACGCCCAGTATTGCCGTTTCCATAGTGTTTTGAAGAACAAATTCCATATCTGCCTTTGTTTCACTTTCGCCCCACATTATATCAAAATTAAGATCAACATTAATATATGGACATATTTTATTGTTTGTTTTTTTAACAAAGGGAGCAGTTTGGTGAGACATAGCGGTCTGGAATAATATTTCCTTGCGAGAGAAAGGCTCAACTCCATTTTCCGTAATTTTTCCTTGGACAAAGCCGTTTCGAAGCATTATTTCTTTTATTTTATCAATATCCCTTCGGTTGATAAGTATATCTATGTCTCCTGATTGTCGACAAAACGGATTATTATATGCCGCAGCAGATAATACAGCGCCCTTTATTACGGCATAGGAGATATTGTTTTCTTTAAATTCGCGGAAGACTGCAGAACAGGTTTTATATCTTTCGTTAATACATATTTTATTTAATAAATTCTCCGCTTTTAATCTATCTGTATATTTATTTTTGCCTTTTATTTTTGATAGAAGATAGATGCAGCCATGATTGTATAATATTTCAGAAATATCAAAGCTTGGTTGTTTTTCGTTTGCTAAATCGCGAACGGCTTCGATATATTTATTCATATACTTCAACTCCATTTTTAGGGTAAAAATCTTCAAACCTTTTGTTTTTATCTGTTCTTTTATAAATACCATACATTGAAACAGCAAAATTACTTTTGATTTTATTTAGAAAATGTTCTTCAAAACCTCTTCCGAAGACCCGACAAGAAAGAAAAAAACCTATAATAACAGGATTTTCTGTTTTGCGTACCACCGCGGCACCAACCAATCCCATATCGCCGTATTTATCTGAAGCGGAAAGGACATACACGCAATATCCTTCATCCCTGATAAAATAATTAATTTTCTCTTCGGTATATCTTACATCGGAAAGATTAAATTGATTGGTTCGCTGTGATAATTCGGATATTCGTGCCGCCTGATCAGATGATGCCGTTTCACATTTTACTTCGGTCTTGAGCGACGCATTAAATTCTTCCGCACTTGCATAACGCTGCTTTTCTTTTTCACGTTCTTTTTGATTTCTGTACTGTTGTGTACGGTTAATATCTGTAGAACTCCCGTCAAAAAATCCTTTAATTTTTTCTATAAAATTGCAATTAGAATAATCCGCAAGGACGGTTGTAATATCGGGAATTATAGAAGATACAAGATCAAGTTCATATTTGCTGTCATCAACAAAAACGAAGCTATCGGCAGAAAGATTTAATTCAAGAGCAATTTCTTTTATGTTTGTGGCTTTGTCGGTCAAATTAATTTTTGATATTAATATATGATTCTTTTTCACCGGCATTTCAAGAGTGTTAAATATCGTTTCTATATTTTCCGGCTCATTTTTACTGCAAAGGCATATAAGTATTCCGCGGTTGTATAATTCTATTAAGGTTTCTTGAAATTTCAGGATTGCAGCATCTATGTATATTTCTTCTTCGCCTGAAATGCCGTGCCATAATACATTATCGCAATCACAAATAAGTACTTTTTTTAAAGTGCTTTTGGAGGTGAAATACTTTTCTAATGTACTGAAAAGCATTTCTATCGTTTCGAAATTTGTCATTATAAGATCGCTGTCTAAAATTTCAATTTCAAATTCTTCCTCGATAGCCACAATAAATTGAATAAATTGAATTGAAGTAAGCCCCAAATCAGTCAGTTTCGTATCAACTGAAGTTTTTAAAAGCTGTTCTTTATTTATTTCAATGATATTTCCTAATACTTCTAAAATTTTTTCCTTGTTCATATTCATAGACTTCCTAAAAATTATATTTTTCCGCCTGCTTTAAAAACATTTCGGCGTATTTGTCGCCAGTTTGCATAAGCTCGTCGTGACTGCCTTGTTCAATAATCTCGCCGTTTTCAAGCATATAGATAACGTCCGCCATACGGGTCGTAGAAAGGCGGTGGGAAATTATTATAACCGTTTTGTCAAGGGCGGTCATCAGAGTATTGTTTAATTCGTATTCGGTCATAGGGTCGAGTGCGCTTGAGGGCTCGTCTAAAATAACTATCTCGCAGTCCTTTGCAAACACCCTTGATATTGCGACTTTTTGCGCCTCGCCGCCCGAAAGGTTAATTCCGCTTTGGTCAAATTCCTTTGTAAGCGGTGTGTGAATACCCTCCTTAAGGGAAGAAAGCCTTTCTTCAAATCCGCTGTTTTTAAGGGCTTCAAGTACGCGGGACTGGTCTTCTTCGGAATATTCGTCGGTAAGGACGTTTTCGGCAATATCGGCGGCGTAGAGCTGAAAATCCTGAAAAACGGTACCGAATTTGTTTCGGTAGGAGCAAAGGGTGTAATCCTTAATGCTCTTGCCGTTTATAAAAATATCGCCGCCTGAAACATCATATAGTCTTAAAAGCAGTTTTACAAGGGTTGATTTGCCCGCACCGTTGTAGCCAACAAGGGCGATTTTTTGCCCCGCCTTTACGGTCATATTTATGCCGTTTATTATGTTTTTTTCGGCTTGCGGGTAAGCGAATGAGACATTTTTAAGCTCAAGGGTCTTAAACGGGGCGGTTAATTCGCCACAGCCCTCCTTATCGCAGACGGTCGGTTCGTAATTAAGAAACACCCTGAACTTGTTAGCATAAAGCTTATGCTCCTTAAATTTTGCAAAATAATCCATAAGATTATTAAGCGTCCAAAAAAGCTTCCACATAGCGCTGAGTGTGGCGGCAAATCCGCCGAGAGTTACGGATTTTTCTATCATCATCTTATAAAGGAGCAGTATTGTAATAACTGCGTCAAACATTACGGCGGTAAAGATGCTTCTTGTAAGATTCAGAAAAAACAGCTTATTTCCGTAGGATTTGGTTATTGAAATATTGCTTTCTACCGCCGAGTCAAAATTATTTAAGAGTAAATCTTCGGCTTCGCTCATTCGGATTTCCTTTGCATAGTCTGTAAGATAGTGAACCCTGCTTATATATTCAGCCCTGCGCTGAAAGGGTTTCAGCTCGTTATCGCGCTTAAAATAAATTTTTGTAATAAGCCTTTGCAGAACTACGCTGAAGACAACCGAAAAAAGCACTGCCGCCACGATCCACAAATCTATCGTGAACAAAACGCCTATTATAACCGCCGACGTAATAAGGCGGTTTATTATTTTGCCTATGTCCTCACATATTGCGATTGTTCTTGAGTCCGCCTCGTTAATCGCCCAGACAAAGTCGTTGTAAAAATCGGGGCGGTCATAGCAGGCAAGGTCTATGGAAGCCGCCTTTTTGTATAGCTGCTCCTGCATTTTTTTGTGCAGCTCCTGCCGCGCTTTCGGCTCTAAAAACTGCCAGTACCATTCGTGGAATATGTAGGCTGAAATAAGGAAAACCGCCATAGCAAGGACGAGCAGGAGTATTTCGGAATAGGGGACGCCGCTTTCTATTCTGTCAAACAGCGCCTTTATAAAGAGCGCACTTGTAAAGGAGTGTATACAGCCCCAAACAATACCCTCCGCAACCGTAAAGAGACAGAAGGAGGGGACATATTTTACGGCTTGCTTAATCATAAACAGTACGCTGCCCTTTTCTTTCATACATCTTCCTCCTTTTTACGGTATTTTTCCGCCTGCTTGCTCCACATATCGGCGTATTTGCCGCCCTTTTCGAGCAGCTCTCGGTGGGTGCCACTTTCAATAATTTCTCCCTTTTCCATAAGGTAGACCCTGTCCGCCAAAACCGCGGAGGAAAGCCTGTGGGAAATAAAGATTACCGCCTTGTCCCTGCACGCATTCATCATAGCCTCGTACATAGCGTACTCCGCCAGCGGGTCAAGCGCGCTTGAGGGCTCATCTAAAATTGCAATAGGGCAGTCCCTTGCAAACACCCTTGATATAGCGATTTTCTGGGTCTCTCCACCCGAAAGCACCGCTCCGTTTTCGTCAAATTCCTTTGTAAGCACGGTTTCACAGCCCTTTTCAAGGGACATTACCTTGTCATAAATCCCCGCGTCCTTCATACCGCTTACCGCACGATTTTTTTCTTCATTGGTAATATCGGCTTTAAGTAAAATATTCTCCAAAACCGATACGGCGAAGACCTTGAAATCCTGAAACACAACCGAGAATAAATTTCGGTAGCCTTTAAGCTTGTATTCCTTTATCGGTCTGCCGTTTAGCTGTATTTCGCCCTCAGTGACGTCGTAAAGCCGCATTAACAGCTTCACAAGGGTGGTTTTACCCGCGCCGTTGTGACCGACCAAGGCGATTTTTTCGCCCTGCTTTATTGTGAAATTAATATTTTTAAGGGAATAATCATCCTGACCTGCGTATTTAAAGCTTACGTCTTTAAGGGTGAGTAAGCAGTTATCGGACGGGTCGAGCCCCTCCCTGTTTTCATCGATTGCGGGCTTGTATTCAAGGAAATAACGCAGATTGTCGATATAAAGCGAGTGATTCTGAAACTGAATAAAAACGTCTGCCATATTGCGCAGTGACCACGCGACATTGTTTATTCCGTTTATAACAACAACGCAGTCGCCGTAAAGCATTGACTTTGAAACAAGGGTTTTATAAGCGGAATATAGAATAGCGCCGAGGAAAACGATAATATCATTAACCGCTATGAACAAATAATCCAATAACGCCACCTTAAGCCCGTATTTTTTAATAACCCCCTTAAGCTCCTTTATCGCCTCGTAAAATTTTTTGAACATAACCCTGTTTATGTTTGTGAGCCGCATTTCCTTTGCGTAGTCGGCAAGGTAGAACACCCTTTTTACATAGTCGCGTTTTCGGGATTTTTCCTGCATTTCCATATTGTAATTGTACCGTACCTTGTTAAGCCTTTTCCCGAACAGAATACTTACCATAAAGGGTATCAGCGCGAATACTATCAGCACGGGATCGATTGTAAATATGATAAACGAGGTAGCGAAAGCGTTAAAAATAAAATATACAATGTCGCCTAATGACCCTAAAACCTGCTGTGTTCTGTTGTTTGCTTCGCTAATAGCTTTAACATATTTATCGTAAAAGTCAGGGTCTTCAAAGCAGGCAAGCTCGACAGACGATGACTTTTCAAACAAGGCTTTTTGAATATGGCTGTATATTTTTTGATTTGAAACAGGCGCAAATTTTTGCCAATAATAGTGTGAGAAAGCAGTAGAAAAAATATGAAACGCCGTAATAATCAGGATAAAACCGACAAGTCTTTTAAAATCCAAGCCCTCTTGAATACCGTTGATAATATATTTGAGCAAATAAACATCGAGCAATATATTTGAAACCGAGGTTATTATAATTCCGGAAAGATCAAAAAGTATTCTTCCCGGGCTTGCGGTATGTATTTGTTTGAGTATGTATAAATTGTTGCTAAGCGTGGAATGTTTTGTCTTCTTTTTCAAATACAGATATACCTCCTTTTAGATTAAGGTTAATAAATTGCTGTTTTCTATATTCGCAGTTGTCGTCACTTGCAAATGGATTATCGTGAAGATTTACAGCTTCCGCCATACATCCTCTGCCGCAAATGTCATTCAGCATACATTTTTCACAGCCATAGTCTTGTTCACAACGCTGCCTTGCTAAATCGGAAATGTTATTTATATTCTGTAAAAATAGCTTTTTATCGAAGAAAAGAACATTTCCGACAGTATATTTTTCACTGTAAAGGGATTGACAGGGCTGAATTGAACCGTCTACTTTAATACAGAAAGAGAGTTCATTAAGCCCTTCGGCTAACGGACATTTTGTGGTACAGATCGGCAGAAATATATCTACATTTCTTTCTTTATTAATGCGTTCGACAAGTTTCAATATTTTTAGTTTTTGTATGGATGTAAGCTCTTTAGTGCTCCATTCGTCACACCCGTTTCCGGATTTGTATATAAATGCAAGTTCAGGTGTAAAGCCTAATGAAATCGCTAAATTGCAGAAATTTTCTACATCGTCATAATTGCCTTGTGATATGACCATTTTAAGCAGAGGAATATTATGAGCGGTGCGTATTTGTTTGGCAAAGCTTAAGGTCTTTTTGAAATTGCCTATACCGCGGGTTTTGGAATTTATTTCTTCACAGGAACCGTCAAGACTTATCTGAAGTTTTAAATTGTCTCCTGAGTTAAGGCATTCTAATAGCTTTTTATTATGATTTGTTCCGTTAGTAACAATACCAAAATTAATTTTTGGATATTTATCGATTAAATCAAGAATTTTGTCAAATTCGGAATGCAGTGTAGGCTCTCCACCTGATAATAAAAATCTTTTCAATCCTAAAGGCGTAAAAAGTTTGATAATATTCTCGATTTGTTCAAATGACAATTCTGTTCTTTGACAGTTTAAGCCCGATCGGTTATAGCAAGTGATACAATTTAAGTTGCAGAAATTAGTTATTTCAACATAAACGGTTTTAATGTTCATACTATTTCAACAATTCCTTTGGTTACTGTATCTGCTAAGAATTCTTCAACATCTGCCCTGATATCTTCAGGGGATGCTGAATAAATATTGCAAAGCATATCTAAAAGCATTTCAATATTACGAGGGATGTCAAGACAATTTAGAATGTCTATCCCGGTTTCGTCAAAAAAGTATGTATTGTTGCTTTCCGGATCAAATACGGCAAGCGAAGTTTCATCTGAAAGAATAAAGTCCATTTTATCTGTTTTCTTGTAATTCATTTTGTTTTCCTCTTTTCCTAAAATTAAGGCTGAATACAGTTTATATATATCTGTCTGCATTGTATTTGTAATATCATATTTTGATTTAACAAATGATCGATTGACAGCATAAGACAAATCTATTTTCCATTTTTGCCAAACGGCAATTGGAACTCCGTTTACAGCTGTGACTTTTCCAATAATTTTTTCTGCAGGCATATCTTCAAGCCTAAAAGAATTATCGCCTTTACAGAAGTATCGGTTGGATGTTTTTAGTAATCTGTGAACCAGAAGCCCCTCGTTTTTATAGTCAAAAACAAGAATATCGCCGATTGTGTAATTATTGCATTTTATGATTGTTATCAAATCACCTTCAATTAGAGTCGGTTCCATGCTCGTTCCTGTTACAGTGAGTTCTGCCTGTCCTTTGGTTTTTAAAACAGCAGGCAAAATTTTAATTATAAGATTGTTATTCATTTTTAATCACCTCGGCTACATAATTCATATTGCTGTAATAAAGCCTTTTACAGGGAATAGCGGACAGTTTGGAAATAAACGAAAGATAACTGCCGTCAATTTCATATTCAGTAATAGGCGATTTGAGAAGTGCGGTTATTTTTTCTGTGGTATTCATTTCTTCTAAAATATTAGTATCTTCCGTTCTTGTGATAAAAAATATTTTTTTAAGCGGCAGCGGTTTTGAAACAGAATTATTAGGCGTATAAACATATCTTTTAATGGAAACCGAGTCTAAAAAATCATAGTTTTCAGGGGCACAACCTAAAGCTTTCAGAGCGTTATAACCGCCTTTGCGCAAATGCAGGGGAGTTGTAAACGGATATATTTTAAAGCTTTCACGGTCAAGAAGTATGCAATCATCAGTAATATATCCAAAACCGTTTGAAACTAGATATGATGTAAGGGTGGTTTTTCCGCTTGTAGTGGAGGCAACAACAAGATATGCACCATTCTTGTATTCTACAGCACCGCCGTGCATTGCAAATATGTTTTCGTCATATTTTCGCTCCTGATACATAATATCTTTTATTATTCTTAAAGGAATGTCGGTTTTGATTGTTTGATTTTCAAAAGCTATTTTGTAAATTTCCCTATTCTTACTTACCGTGATAGTGTAATCAGTGGAACAGTTAACTGATGTTGCATATTGACCGTGTTCAAGCACTAAAAATTTTAGCAATTCATCACAATCGGTTCTTATGGTAAAACTTGTCTGATACGGAGCCAGTATGTTTATTTTGTTCATTATATCCTCCTGCGGTTAGGAATCATTAACTGTATGAATATTATAACACAGGAAGTATATTTTGGCAATTTATAATTTAGCGTTTGACTGAAAATAAATTACTTTTTCCTGTTGTTATAGGTCTTATAAGATATATATTTTATATCCTTTAAAGACTTCCATTTTAAACGCTGACCGCATCTGTCGCAATATGATTGATACTCTCTTTCAAAGGTACATTTGCAGTTTGGACATATCCAATATGCGGCGTTGTTCTCATATATTATTGCTTCGACAACTGTTTCCGGAAGTGTTTTTTTCAAAGCACTTTGCAGTTCCAAAAATATATGTTTTCTTTTGGCCCTTTTAGGGAAAGCGCTGAATATACTCTAAAAACCACCTTTTTATAATGGCAATCACAGTATTCGTTTCCTCCGGAGTAAGTGTAGTTAAACATATATTTTTCCCTTCATTATTTGTTTTCGAAGGAATAGTATTTGAATTCCCCGAATTCTTATTATGTGAGATTGTTTTATTGCGGTTCATTGTTTTCGTTAGCTATGTGTTTAAACATCGGAACTTTTGGGACGTAATTATTTTAACAGAACTTCGGTTTGTCACTTCGAAAAATGACTTGTTTTTATTTAGATTCTTTGCAAACATTTAAAGCTCCTTTCAAAATTAATTTTTAGTTATTGACTGATTTTAATTGATTTTATTAAATAAATGTGTTACAATGTATAAAAGTCGAGGAGGATAATGAAATGGGAAAGGTTAAGTTTCTTAGAGAACCGGGTTATATTTATGATCTGTTCTTTTTATTTACATTGAAATTTAATAAAGAATACTGTTTGACCAATTTCATTAATTACGATAAATCAAGTGACGATACCGATTATTTCAATAAACTCTTAAATGATTTTCCGCCAATTTCGGATGAACTTCTCTTGTTTTTTTATTTGACCGATGATAAAAAGAGTTTTATGACAAAATTTTATTTCGAACCATATAAAGAACAGTTTGTTTCTGAAACCTATAATATAATGAAGATTCAAGATGCTCTGTCCAATTATGAGCAGGTAGTGGAGAATATTATTAGATTTTATTTTAGGGACATAGATGAAGATACTTTAGAGAAATGTAAGACATCAATGTCTGCCGTAAATAAGCTTATTAAAGAATCGGATTATAATGGCGATATAAAGAGTGCGTTGTATTCTTTCTTTATTGAGCCTGCACCTATTATTCGCCGGTTGTCATATGAATTGATAGAAAAAGATTTTGCTTTAAATCAAAAGTATGATAATTATTCCAAGCAAATTGATGGATTGAAAGAAAGCTTTGATTTAGAATCATTATCAAACGGATTAAAAAATGATAAGAACCAAATAACTGAGATGGAATGCTTTAAAAATGTTTTTATATCATTCTGTATGTTTAACAAAAACTGTGTGAAATCTTTTTTTTATGATAAAAGTACACTCATATTATTGGGGATTGATTATTGCGATGTAATAAATTACTTAGCAATTCAAAACCGTTTACCTGATCTTGAAGCGTTTGGAAATGCAATATCAGAAAGCAACCGAATAGAAATTTTGGATTTGCTTTTGAAAAAAGACGAAATAACAATCAAGGATTTAGAGCAAGAATTTGGTTTCACAGGCACAAACGCTTATTATCATCTTTCGCTTATGATTAAGGCGGGTATGCTTAAAACGCGAAATCGTGGTAGGACAGTACTTTATAGCATTAATAAAAACTACTTTCAGATCCTTTGCAATATGCTAGGCAAATATTATAAAGAATAGGAGGGGAAAGAATGAAAGACTGGAAGAAGCCTGTAGTGGTTGAATTGAGTGCGGAGCAGCTTGCAAAACATATAAAAGCTGCTGCAAGATCCGGAATCTGTCATTTTGGAGATTTCAGATAATTTGTAAGCCGTGCGATTGCCGTTCATAAAGAACGGCAATCTTTTTTATTTATAAAATAAAAATGAAAATTAGATAAACGAAATATACTATATATAATAGCGTAAAAACGACAAAAAATCAAGTTATTATATAATAAAGGCAAATTATTGAATAATTTGCCTTTATTTTTTAAAACTTGCTAAACAAAATATTGACAAATAAGAGTCCTTTGTATATAATGAGCTTAAGAAAATAATATTTGTATTTTTTTAGCGTGTTTTTTCATAGTATGCCATGGTATGTCGTTATTATCAAATTTCACAGTGTGATAAGTTTGGAGGATATGCAATGGATGCAATCAAATGTATAAAAACTAGAAGAAGCGTACGTCTATACACAGAACAGTCAATTGACCAGCAGATAATACCTCAAATTTTAGAAGCAGGTATTAGTGCTCCTTCTGGTAAAAACGGACAACCGTGGAAATTCAAGATTATAACTGACAAAAATCTGATATGTTCCGTATCAAAATTATCAATTTACGGCTCGTGGATGAAAAAGTCTCCTTTGTTTATTACAGTCTTTCTTGATAATACCTGTTCCTATGATCGTGTTAAGGATGTACAATCTTGTGGAGCACTTATGCAGACAATTATGTTAGCAGCTCATTTTATAGGAATAGGAAGTTGTTGGATAGGTGAAATTTTACCACAAGAGAATAGCATTAAAAATATTCTAAACATTAATAATGATTTCCTAGAACTAATGGGAATAATTACTCTAGGTTATGAAGAAGGACGTAGTTTTAAATCCTCTAGAAAAAATATAGAATCATTCATTTTGTGAAAGCGCGGGTATTGTTATGAATCGAATTGCATTAATTGGCGAAAATTCGGTTGAATATATAAGCAATTTGTTAGATATATGGAATAATGGCGATTCAGCAGTTTTAATTGATTGGAGAATTCCAATATCCTCGGCAATTGAAATGATGAATGAGGCAGGAGTTACAGAATGCCATATTGAAAATAGTATTTATGAAAAATACGGTTCGTTTAATACGGGAAATATTATTTTTAAAATCTTTCAAAGAACAAGTAATATTCCACTATTACTACCTAAAACAATACATAATAAATTTCAAACAAACTATAGCAAAGATGAGGCAGTAATATTATATAGCTCTGGTACAACTGGAAAATCTAAAGGGATTATCCTTTCTCATTATGCAATTAATACTAATGCTGATGCAATAATGGATTATATGAATTTGACTGATAATGATTGTTTGTATATTGTTAAGAGCCTATGTCATTCATCAACATTGACTGGAGAACTATTAATAGCTCTTAAATTTAATATTCCTATAATTATAGCTCCCACAATAGTCCCACCGAGAAAAATTTTTGATACTATACAAAAGTTCAATGTAACAACATTATGTATCAACCCAACAATTTTGCAAATGTTGACCGAAGAACAATCAAAGAAAAAATACGCACTTAATACATTGCATACTATTTATGTTAGCGGTTCTATATTAAATGATTATATTAGAAATTTTGCAGATAAAGTTTTTGAAAATATAAATATCTATAATGTTTATGGTTTATCTGAAGCTGGACCTAGAGTTACTGCTCAACGAAAGGATTGTAATAGAAGCAACTCAGTTGGAAAGCCGATACTAAATGTTGAAATTGCAATTATTGATGATTTTGGGAATCCGCTAGCAACTAATGAATATGGTGTTGTTTATGTGAAAACAAAAAGTGAATATAGCGGCTATATAAAAGGTGAGGAGAAATTTGATCGCAAATATAAAAACTGGCTTAATACAGGTGATATTGGTTTTTTAGATGAAAATGGTGAGTTGCATATTGTTGATAGAAAAGATGATGTTATAATTATCGATTCGCATAAAATATATCCAAGTGAAATTGAGCAGAAGATTTGTGCTTTTCCAAGTGTATCAAAATGTGTGGTTATTAAAGCTGAATTAAATAAAAAATCATCGATAGTTTGTATGTATTCAGGTTCTTATATTTCTGAATTTGAATTAAAGAAATTTTTTAAAAAAACATTAGCAACATATGAAATACCGAAAAGATTCATTAATGTCTCTGAAATTCCGTTAACTAACAATGGAAAAATTTCTAAACAGTATATTAAATCATTAATTATCAAATATCTATGAAACTTATTCGAATTACGTAGAAAACAATGGTGCAAGTAATGATATATAGAGAAAATTTATTCATGAAAACAAAAAAGTTTATATTAGATGCCTATGAAAATGTTGAATATTATAAACATATTTATTCTGAACTCGATATTGATAAAATCAATTCGTTTGAACAAATTAAAAAATTACCGCTTATTACAAAACCGGAATTGCAAAATAATTACAGTAGTTTTATTTCAAATAGAATCAAATATATTGACCAACAAGAATTAATGATTCGTTCGACCTCTGGTTCTTCTGGTCAAATGATTAAAATAATTTGGGATAAAAAAGATTATTCTCGTGCTTTATTTAATTTGTGGTTAATAAGAAATAAGGTTTATAAACTTAATCCTAGCAGTAAGTTTATAACATTTCATAGCATGAATTTCAAACAAAATAATATAAATTTTGCAAAAGAAATGAGTACATTTCATAATGGGATTAATTTATCTTTAAGCAAAATAGATCTTGACGAAAATAAAATGTATAAATACTATAAAGAAATATTGGATTTTGAACCACAATGGGCTTTTTTGCAACCCAGTATGGCACTGAAATTATCAGATTTTTTATACCAAAGACATTTGAAATTACCATCACTGAGGTATATTGAATTGACTGGTGAATACATCTCTGAATTTGATAAAGATTATATCAAAAAAATTTTAAATGTGCCTATATGTAATATGTATGGTTGCGAAGAAGCTTATGGTATTGCTAGCGAGTGTAAATGTGGAAAAATGCATTTGCTTCAAAATAATGTTTATATTGAGATTTTAAATGATAATAATGAACCTATTGAAACAGGAAAAATTGGAGATATATATATTACTAATCTTAATAATAGAATTATGCCGTTAATACGGTACAAATTAGGAGATAAAGTTAGGTTTACTGGTGAAAGCTGTTTATGTGGAAATAAATCGCCTGTTATAGAAGTATGTCAAGGGAGATATTTAGGTAAAATAAAACTTCCTAATGGAAAATCGATGAATTCTGATATATTGATATATCCATTTGAAGTTATAAATTCAATATATAACAATATTATATTAAAATTTAAAGTTGTGCAAAAAGATATCAACCATTTACAAGTTTTTTTAATAATTAAAGATTATTCTTGTAAAAAAAATATCGAAAAAATATTTATTCGGGAATCTAAAAAAATAGGATTGGCGGGTTTGAAAATAATGTTTATATATACAGAAAAAATAGAGCAAATCAACGGAGATAAATTTAAATACTTTGAAAGTGAAATTTAGAGGGGTTATTATGAAAAAGGAGACATTTAGAATTCTTCTTACCGAAAAATGCAATGCTAATTGTAGCAATTGTTTTAATGCAGATTATCGAAAAAACAAAGATATGTATATAGAAGATTTTTTTATGCTATGTGATTTTTTGAGTGTTAATAATATAAAGCATTTGAAAATCATGGGAGGTGAACCGACGGTACATCCATATTTTTTGGATGCAGTTGAATATGCTCAAAAAAAGTTTTCTAAAATCACAATTTTTACCAATGCTGTAAACGATGTTATTAAAAAAATCAAAATAAGGGATGATGATTGTATAGTATATAATTTTAATTTATTATCATTCGACTTTGATTTCGAAAAATTTATGTTAAATATGCCTGGAAATAGAGGGATCGAAGTACAAATAAGCTCATATAGCGATACAGAAAAAATTATTAAATTATTATCTTATATTTTCGACAACAATTATATTAAAGAAAGAATAGGAATAAATTTGACTTTAGATTGCACAGAAAATATATTTGATAACAAAAATGATATATGTTCAAAATGGAATAGGATTAGTGATTACATAAATAAGGATTTATCTATGGAATATTGTATAGATCATAACATTCCAATGTGTTTTATTAAAGATAATAATTTTAAAATCAAAGCCTTTTCTCATTTGTGTTCTACTCAATGTTCCGGATTAATAGATTGTTCGTTGAATTTACTTTATTGCAATCAAAATCCCGTAAAATTATTAGACTCGATTAATTTAAATAACAATAATACCTTCGCTTTAATATGTGATGCTCTAAAAAAAGAAAACATTAGAAAAGCTAATAAGAATCAAAAGGCTTATTGTAAGGATTGCCAAATGTATAATTTTAAATGTAATGGTGGTTGTTTTATACACAAATATATATAAATATAATTATGATTAAAATATGTTTATGGAGTTTATTATTTATAAAATATAAATACATATATTGTGTTTATATAAACATGAGAATAAGGAGGTGTAGGTATGGTATTACAATTTTGGTCCGTTTCAAATATGAGTTTAAACACAAACGCAATGGACTGTTATTCTTGTGCTGACTGTGACTGCGAAAGTAAGTAGTCAGCCACGGCAGGAACGGATTATATTAATTATAAGTTCCTGCCTTTTTTAAATAACACATTATATTATTATAATGTCTATTTGTATAAAATGAAAGGAATGTCAAAGAATATGGACTATTATAAAACTATTTCTGCACCACTAAAAGTACAAGTTGAAATGACGCATAATTGTAACTCTAAATGTTTACATTGTTATAATTCTAGATTATTAGAAAAACAACAAAAATTTGTTTTGAGTAAAAATCAAATAGATAGAATTGTAGAACAATTGGTCATAAACCAAGTTCCATCAGTCACTTTAACTGGAGGTGAACCATTATTATATTTTGATGAATTAAAATATATCTTATCAAAATTAAGAAAACATAATATCACATGTCGATTAAATAGTAATTTAACACTGATGACAAAAGAAAAAGCACATATTTTAAAAGAGTTAGGAATACATTCTGTATTAACCTCATGTATTTCTTATGATGAAAATACACACGATTTTGTCACACAAAATCCTGGGAGTCATAAAAAATTCATTATTGGTATCAAACATTGCATCGCAGAGGGAATTAAAACCACTATTAATATGGTTGTTTCAAAGTATAATTATAAAGATATTTTAATGACAGGAAAAATGGCAAGTGAATTAGGAGCTCAGACATTCACAGTAACTAAAGCAACTCCTCCAGTGGGGGAAGATTCATTTGATAAAATGGCAATTGATAATCTATTAGACACCATAGATCAGTTGATACAAATTAAAGAAGAGTATGGAATTAATGTGGATTTTTTGGAATGCTATCCACTTAGCATATTTCCAAACGAAAATAAATACAGTCCTTTTGTAGGTAGAAGTTGTACGGCAGGTATAACGACTTGTGTTATAGGAGCCGATGGTCAAATTCGCCCTTGTGGACACGGATTTCAAGTTTATGGAAGTGTTTTTGAAGAAGAACTAAAAGTAATTTGGGCGCGAATGGCTGATTGGCGTAGAGGAGATTATTTGCCTGAAATCTGCAAATCGTGCAAAATACTAAGTTATTGCTCAGGCGGTTGCAGGATGGAAGCGTATGCACGAACAAAAAATTTAGCTGCTTTGGACCCTTGGTGTACTGGAGCCAATAAGGACATTTCTAAACTTTTGGAAAGAGAAACAGAAGAAATTGAGTTTGATAAAAAATATAAATTCATTAAAAAATTATTTTTTAGAGAAGAAAAAGAAGGATATATTATTGTTACTGAAGATGACCAAACGCTGAATGTTTCCTTCTCTTCAATACTATTAATAAAATACTTATCAGAACAAAATGCTTTTTCGTTGTCAGATGTTATGTACAAATTTAATATCGACAAAGAAAATTTGAAATCTTTTTTTAGAATCTTTCTTTCAAAAAAAATTATTTGTGAGTGTTAAATATGATGGCAGAAATCAGAAAAGAATTATTTCATCTAATACTGGAAAATTCGCCTGGAGATATTAAATTAAAAAGTATATCACAAGACAAGGATTTAATAGATGATTTTAGTTACGATTCTATTTCTTTGATACAACTTGTGGTTTCAATTGAAGAAAAGTTTAACATTGAATTTGAAAGCGAATTTCTGGCATCTGATAATATTACCAGTATTAATAGTATTTTAAACTATATTTTAGATTATTCAAAATAAATTATTATAGAAAAGAGAGCATTATATGTGTATTAACGATTTTTATAAAAAATGTTCCAATAAAAAAATTGCATTTTTAGGAGCAGGCATCAGTAATCTACCACTAATATACAAAATGTTATCCTACAATATTGATGTATCTGTTTTTGATCAGAAAGACCCAGAAGAAAACCAAGCACTAATAAATGACTTACTAGCCGCAGGTGCAAAAGTTAAGTTTGGAAAGGAATGCATGGAAAATATTGAGGCAGATATTGTATTTAGAAGCCCTGGTATTGATTTTTTTTCAAATACTATAACAGAATTAGTAGATAAAGGTTGTATTGTTACTAGTGAAATGGAAATTTTCATGGAATGTTGCCCAGCTACAACAATAGCAATAACAGGTTCAGATGGAAAAACTACGACAAGTACTCTAATATATGAAATGTTAAAAAGAGATGGTAAGAATGTTTATCTAGGTGGAAATATTGGTAATTCTTTAATCTTAGAATTAGAATCTATGAAAACAAGTGATTTTGTTGTATTGGAACTATCCTCTTTTCAACTTATATCGATGCGAAACAATTTCGATGTATCAGTAATTACAAATATAACACCAAATCATTTGGATGTACATCGCAATTTTAAAGAATATATTGATGCAAAGAAGAATATTTTCTTACACCAAAATGCCTTCACAAAAACAATTATCAATAGAGATAATATAATAGTATTTGATTTGTCTAAAGAAGTTAGAGGGAATGCGCTATACTTTAGCACAAAAAGTGTTTGCAATGGAGCTTGGATCGATATAAATGGGGATATTTGCTTAAAACATGGTGAGAATGTGCAACGAGTTGCTAGTACCAAAGATATGAAATTAGTTGGCAATCATAATAAAGAAAATATATTGGCTGCTGTATTAGCTGTATATGAATATGTAGATTTGGAAAGTATTAGATCAGTAATATGCACATTTAGTGGAATTAAGTATAGAATAGAATATTTTGCAACTATATCGGGCGTAGATTATTATGATGATTCTAGCGCAACTACTCCTTCAAGAACGGTGGCTTGCTTGAATAGTTTTGATGAAAAGGTTATATTAATTGCCGGTGGATCAGATAAAAAAATCCCTTTTGATGAATTGGGATCAGTTATTTTATCTAAATGCAAATTACTCATTTTAACAGGAAATACTAGTTCGTCAATTAAAAAATCAGTCATCGATGCTAATAAAAATACTTGTCTGCCAATTTTAGAATGCAATAATTTAACCGAAGCAGTATCGCTTGCAAAAAGAAATGCGAAATCGGGGGACAAAGTTGTTTTAAGTCCTGCTTGTGCTAGTTTTGATAGTTTTAAAAACTATAAACAGCGCGGTGATGAATTTAAAAAACTTGTGCTTGAATAAACAGTTATTTAAATAAATTTTGGTAGAAATTGTTTCATAAAAAGAAATATAATTTATACGATGGCGAAGATTAAAGCATGGCTGTTATGAATTGAACCCTACTGTTCAATTATGGTGGTCGTGCTGTTCGCTTAGAGGTAGCATATTCAATTATGGTAAATATAATAATTATAGTTGGCAATTTCAACTAGTGAAAACTATGATCTAGAATTATTGCATCGCATTATTTTAAATAACCTAGAATTTATATACTAATACATTTATAAAATGGTGTAATTAGATAATGTGATGAAATCAATTAATATGAAGCTTGATTTTTGCAGGCATGGATGTGAAGTTTATGAGAAATTTTAAGTTGTTTTTTAAATCTATTTTTTTTTCTTTATCTCTGATTTATTGTTCAAGTGGTCTTTGGATTATAGTTTATTTTTTGTTTTCATTGGTTGGATCAACGCTCGGATTGATTTCTACATATTCACTGAAATATCTATTGGATAATCTAACGACAGATAGTATAGCAATTCAAGCAATTATTATTTGGTTCGTTATATACATCATTGTTTTGTTTTTAACGGAGTGTATCAAATCAATTCAGAATATATTATACGATTTTATATCCAAAAAGGCTGAGCACCTTTATGACTGTAAACTTGCGGAAAACCTTTATAAGCTACCGTTATCAGTAATTGATTCTTCTAAAGGAAAGGACGTGGTTGATGATGTGAAATGTGCAAAAAATACAGCGGTCTATTTCACATATAGATTAGTTAGTATTTTTTCACTTGTTTATACATTTACAATTTCATTATCAGTAATTTCCATCTTTAATATATGGTTTTTAGTGGCGTTTTTACTTTTGACAATTCCTGGCATGATAATACGTCTGATATACGATAAAAAGTCAGAAGATCTGCGTCGAAAACAAGCTCCAGATGTCCGTAAATTTTGCTACTATCGTTGGATGTTGACTGATCCATGGCCCGCTAAGGATGTCCGTATGTATGATTTAACCTCCCCGATTAGACAGCGCTATGATGAAGTAAAAAGCGAATATATCTCTGCAAATAAGCGTTTGGACAAAAAGAAATTATACTTGATGCTTTTTACCGAACTTGTTTTGAGAGCAGGCGAAATCATATTTACTATATTTGTTATTTGGAAAGCAGTTCTCGGTGAAATCGGAATTGGTGATATAGCTCTATACATTGGCCTTGCATTCTCTGCAGTGAACGCTTTTGAAAATTTTATGTATATAGGTTTAACGGCTTATACCCGAACAACAGATATTATGTCTCGTGTTTTTGACTTCTTCGCCATTCCTACCGAAGAAAGTGTTGGCACTAGAAGTTTGAGTAAATTTGAGACTCTTGAATTTCGAGATGTTTGCTTCAAGTATCCTCATACTAAAAATGATGTGCTAAAAGGCGTTTCGTTTACGCTCAATAAAGGAGATAAGATTTCTCTCGTAGGCATCAATGGTTCGGGAAAATCTACGATCATTAAACTGATGCTCGGTCTTTATGATGTTGAATCGGGAGATATTCTTATTAACGGATACCCTATGTCGGATTATGAAATACGAGATGTCCGTAAGATGTTTTCCGTACTTTTCCAAAATTTTGTCCAATATCCGTTGTCCTTGCGGGATAATATTGCACTATCTGATTATGATAGAGCCTCAGACGATAATTTTGTTACTGCTTCCTTAGAACAAAGCGGTGTCTATAGTGAGTTGCAAGAGAAACTTGTGAACGGTCTTGACTCATTTATGACAAGACAATTTGATGATAATGGCACAGAACTCTCCAAAGGTCAATGGCAAAAAATTGCACTTTCGCGTGCGTATTTTAAAAATGCAGATATTTTCATTTTCGATGAACCTTCTGCTGCACTTGATGCTGAAGCTGAGGATAGAATTTTTAAGAATTTTGAGGAAATATCTGATGGCAAAACAGGTATTATGATATCTCACCGAATATCTGCGGCAAGGATGTCGAATAAGATTATAGTTCTTGATGGTGGAATGATTACTGAAATCGGTAGCCACGAGGAGCTTATACAGAAAGATGGTTTATATACCAAACTTTATAATTTCCAAAAAGAAAAATATACGTTGAGGTGAGCAATTAATGAATCATATCAAAGTATTCTTTTCGGGTTTATTTAGAAATGTGTGGTTTGGTATAAAAACAAGCTTTAGTGCGTCGAAGTTTTACTTCTCTATGAAGCTTATAATACTAATTTCTACCACCGTTGTTCCGCTGTTTAACATTTGGCTTTGGAAAGAAGTTTTGAACGGCATCGTGGCAAAAAATGAGAAGCTCGTTTTGATCTGTCTTTCGTTTTATCTTGCTTTGAAGCTTACTGCTTACTTGTTGGATAAATTTGATGATTATGTGAATGGCAGATATAGTGACGAGCTGCAGTTTTGCATTGAAACCGTTATGATGGAAAAAACATCTCGTATGGATCTTGCTTTCTTTGATTCTGCAAAGATGGGAGATAAGGTACGTTATGCAAGAAGTAACTTTAATATTATGACAAACATGACCTGGCTTGTTTTTGATATTTTGTCGGCAACTGTCAATGTGATTTCAACTTTGATTATCGTATCAAGCTATAAATGGTGGCTCGGCATTGTGACTATTTTATTACTAATTCCGTTTTTAATCTATAACAAAAAATACGCCGAAAAGCGATTACAAATGGAAAAAGAGCAAATAAGAGACAATCGCAAAAAGGACTACTATAACGGTGTATTCTTTGATAACAACGTGCAGTTTGAGATAAAACTCAATAACATTGGTGATTATTTTATAGGCCACTATAAAGAAATGTGGCAAAAGCTTTACATCATCAATAAAAAAGAGGATATTAAGCATAATATCCGCAATCTTTTGATTATGCTGATTAATGTTTCGTCAGAAGCTCTCGTTCTTGCAATCTCAGTTATGGATGTAGTGAATAAAGCGATCGGTATTGGCGATTTGCAATATAATCTTAGTATGGTGTCACGGCTTCGCGCCCAATCACAGCTTTTGATGAACAATGTGACACGCTTTTTGAATGACAATACTCGACTTATTGAATTACAAGAGTTTATGGATATCAAATCGCAGACAGAGAAAAGTGGCACTAAGCTCCCTTCCGCAAATCCGAGAATTGAGTTTTGCAACATTTCTTTCCGCTATCCCAATTCCGAGCAGTATGTATTGAAAGATTGTTCGTTTACGATAGAGCCGCATGAGAAAATTGGTCTTATCGGTCTTAACGGTGCTGGAAAATCTACGATAATCAAGTTGATGTTCCGTTTTTATGACCCCGAAAATGGTGTGATTAAATTAGACGGAGTAGATCTAAAGGAATATGATGTATATGCTGTTCGCAAGGTGTTTGGTGTTCTGTTCCAAGATTATGTCACATACTGTTTGCCTTTAAGAGAAATTATTGCTCTATCTGATTTTACAGAACGTTTTAATGATGGAAAATTAAAGAGTGCTTGCGAAATAAGTGGAGCTGATAAAATTATCGAAAATTGGGAACAAGGGTTTGATAGTGTACTTGGTCGATATTATGCAGATAATGGTAAAGATTTATCTGGTGGCCAGTGGCAACTAATCTGTCTAGCGAGAGCTTACTTTAAAGACAGCGAGTATATGATACTAGATGAGCCTTCTGCTGCACTGGACCCTATTGCAGAAAAACGAATATTTGAACAGTTGTATCATTTAAGTGAAGGTAAAAGTTCGGTTACAATTTCGCATAGATTGTCAAATACAACTCTTGCTGATAAAATTTTTGTTATTGATGATGGTCACATCATTGAACAAGGTTCTCATGCAGAGCTTCTAAAACAAAATGGTAAATATGCTCATTTGTTTGGTCTGCAAGCTAGCAAATATATTTGATGTGTTTTCTAAAAGGAGATTACTATGCACAATATTAATAAATTTGAACTTCCTATTGATACAACAGATGTTAATTGTGTAACTGACTGTTGGATATTTAATAGATTAATTATAATTAAAACTTCACCTCATTATAATGATTGGATTGCTTCACGATATAATTTATACACCGATTCAAGTCACAATTTTCATTTTGGTGATTTTGGTTTAATTGAACCCAACTATCATGATGATATTTTAGAAAGAAAACAATTTAATATATTAAAAATCGAACGAAAAAATGTCATCGAAAAACTTAAAGGTTTAATTTCTGCTGGGTATTATATAAATATATTTGTAAAACCTTTTAAAAAATTCGAATATTATCACGAAGTTGTTATTTACGGATTTGATAACGATACAAATGAATTTTTAGTAGTAGGATTAAGAAATCGTGTTTTTGAAAAATATAAAATGCCTTATGAACTATTAGAAGTGACATGGAATGATATAAAAAAATATTTTATGTCTAATAGTAATAAGGGTATCGAATTATCTATGAACTATCAATATCCTGCTACATTATTTAAATTGAATGGTAATTTTAACACAGAAAATTGTGTTGTAGAAGCATATAAAAAATTACGTAAAGAATTGTTTGGTAAAAGAATGATTTTCTCAACCTCGCAAAAACCAACTTTTTATACAGAAAAAAATATTTATTATAGCGGAATTGAATGTTTGAATGCTGCAAGTCATATGATAAATAAGGAATTACAAGGCGAAGCTTTTGCTAATTGGTTTAGAGGAATAACAAGTGCTATTAAAAAGTTATATGAGCATAGAAAAATGATATTGATTTCTATGAATTACATATATACAAAGTGGAATATATGTATGAACGATGATACATTAGTTTATATAAATCAATATACTGAGTGCTTAAAAAAAGTGGAAAAGTGGGTAAATCTCGCTCTACATTATGAACTTACCAAGAACAAAAGAGATTTAGAAGTCATATTAAAAGAATTGCCTGATGTTTATGATGTAGAAAAAGATGTTTTAGGAAAATATGTTTATCATACGATAGACTGGGAAAAATACAATTTAAATTTTATTTAAGGGAGAATGAAATTTGCATATAGCATGGTATTATCACGATTATTCAAGTGGTAATTATTATTACACCGAATCTTATTCAATGTCAGTAACAACTTTTGCAGAAAAAGTTTCGGGAATTATAGGACATACAGTTACTGCGGCAGACATTTCTGCGGCAAGAAATAAAAAAGATTTAAACCGAACAAATTTGATACACATTTAAAACCTAAATCTTTCAAATAAAAGATTTTTTAAAATGATAAAACCGTAATCAGGAACTGCCATTTTGACAGTCCCTGATTTTTTATATAATTATATAAGTGGAAATATTATAATATTTTGTCGAATAAAGTCACACGTTTAGGAAGTTTAAACCGACGATTAGGTGTTTAATGTTGAAATTTTAATGCTATTACTAAACTGACGATTAATAATGTTTCTAATCTGCTTACAAACAGAAGATATATCGGCGAATATACTTATCGTTGAATACGGCGGGCAAGGTTGAACACCACGGCCGCACAAGTTGAACAGTGTCGTCGCTTAAAACTGAACACCCTCGTCGCCTAAGTTGAACAGTCCGACCGCCGGAATTGAACAGTACGGCCGCAGAGGTTGAACACCAAACAAAAAAGGAACAGTAACACCCGCTTCAATACACAGTAGATGGTCGGTATAATGGATATATGCACTGCGAAAGCGGTGTAAATATTCATTAGGAGGTCAAAACAATGACCAATTACCGCGAAATCCTAAGATTGAGCAGCTTAGGGTTAAACAAATCACAAATTGCTCAAAGTATAGGTTGTTCGAGAACTACTGTTATTCAGGTTCTAAACATTGCCGAAGAAAAAGGAGTCTGCTATCCGCTTCCAACGGAACTGACCGACAGAAAATTGGCTGAACTGTTATTTCCAAGTGACAAATCACGCCCGGGCTACAAAATGCCGGACTATGAATACGTTCACAAGGAACTTCAGCGCTCGGGTACAACTCTAAATCTGCTGTGGTTGGAGTATTGTGAGCAATGCAGTGCTTCAAATGAAGTTCCATATCAACTGACGCAATTCAAAAAACATTATCGTGATTATGCTGTGAAAATCAATGCAACAATGCATCTGAAACATAAGCCGGGTGAAATTTTGCAGGTAGACTGGGCAGGACAAACAGCAGAAATTGTAGATACCGACACAGGCGAATTAATACCGGCATACATCTTTGTTGCAACACTGCCATACAGCGGTTATGCCTATGTAGA